>Ga0209047_1000190_pt1 | contig 60246 bp, 66 predicted proteins | sample SaaInlV_165m_DNA_3_FD_184681 | JGI IMG/M metagenome (GOLD analysis project Ga0209047, IMG submission 184681) | Marine microbial communities from expanding oxygen minimum zones in the Saanich Inlet - Saanich Inlet SI037_S3LV_120m_DNA (SPAdes)... | ecosystem: Environmental > Aquatic > Marine >...
GGGGCATAAACAGTTCGCTACCAACCTTGGCTCCAAGCACCACGCTATCCAACACTGTCTTCGACGTTCCAACCCAGCCAATAGGCTCGCGAATGTAATTCAACGAAGTAAATTCGTCAGCAAGTGAGCCATCAAACACTTTGTAACGGTCAGTTACGCTGCTATGGGAAACAGAAAAGTCCAGCGGCGTAAGCCAGCGCTTACCATCACCATTCTGGGGTGCAAGAAGCAATTGTCGTGGTCCCTGACCATTCTTTGTGAATGTAATGCTATGTGCACTGTTGTCAGGCACATTAATAGAATACTTCTTGGTGTAAGGACCAGATACAGTCTTGGACACAATATTTGTACCAGTCACAGTAGAGCCGTTGTAGCTAAGAGTTTGGTCCATATTGTCAAATATTACAATAGTATATGTTCCATATGCTGGAAACGTGTCATCTATATATGCCCCAGACCATCCATAAGGTGTACGCAAATCTTTTCCAAATTCGTAACCACTCTGAACAAAAGGACCAATTTGAACATAGTCACCAGAAGGGTCAGTAGCCTGTCCAGCATGGACAGAGTTTGTACAAGGTATCCACACATTAACATCAGACCGTCCAACACCATAACACATAAGAAACTTTCTTGCACGTACTTCTTCAATAGTAGGAAGACGTCCTCCAACAGCTTCTGCAAACCGTTTCTTAGACGCCCAGCTACCTTTATTGGTGTTGTCGTCCATATTGGGTTGATTATAATCATTTTCAATGTAACGAGTATCAAACATTCGACAATCCGACCGCATAAGAAGCAAAAAATCATCATAGTCTGCAGTGTAACCATCTATTATTCCGAAATTATAATCAACTTGTCCTGAACCTCCTGTATTAATAACAACATAATGATTACCAGAATAATGCCATTGACTACTATTGGATACCAAGCTCCAAGCATCTAAATCACTTATTCCGATATCATCCCACAATGGAATGGCTGCTTTTAAATCCACACCAAGTTCACGTCTTTCAAGAATTTCAGAAGCATATGGAAGACGCATACCATTCATCAACGCATAAAAAGAAGCATATGCCCAACTTGTATTAAACCAGTTATCAGGATGTGGTTGGTTAACTTCTTCGTATGGTCCAGATTCAAATAAGTCAGTAACAGTATGGTTTGCAGGTGCAAGCACTGCATCATCAATAATCAAGTCATAGCCACCAGCATTCAGAGTCAAGTTTCCTTCCCATTTTACACTGAACATACGCTTAAAGCTCCCGCTGTATTCTCGGACCTTGCTCATAAACAACCCGTTGTGTCCATAGTTTATTTTTGTGTCGTGTACCGTTTTCATCAACTCATTCCAAGCAAGACCTTTGTAGTAACTCGCAATCAAACCTATGGTTCCATTACCAACCACGTTTCCAGATGAGCTATTAGTAGTCAATGAAGGCACCAAGCTATACGAGTCCATAACCTTAGAAGAATGATAATAGTCATAGACATTCAAAGAAGACCCATCAGCATTAGCATAGCCATTTTTCACAGGATTTGTAATAGTTAATGTTTTACCTATTAATGAATCACCCTTTTCACTACTTGAAATAATATTTTCTTCAAGTTCAATGTTTCCAGTAATAACTTTACCATCTGAATAAGATAAATTATTATCAACATCTTTATCCCAGAATGAAAAACTCATTACACTACCATTCTGGTAAAGAGTACCAGTAAAGTTTATATCTCCATTTACATCAAGAGTATATAAAGCCGTTGTTTGATTGATAGCAACACTATCTAATATATAAATACCATTAATATTGGAATTAGTCCAAAGACCACTAACATTTAAAGGAGTACCATTATTATACAAAGTTCCAGTATAATTTATATCCCCAGTAACATCAAGAGCAGAACTTGGGTTATTTAAACTACCAATACCAACATAGTTATTATAATAAACTCCACTGGTAATGTTTGTCCATTGACTATTAGTTATAACACTACCATTTGAATATAATGAACCAGATGCATATATATCCCCACTTACATCTAGACTATAATTTGGATTAATAACACCAATACCAATATTTCCATTATTTTTAATAATCATACGGGTTTCCCAATTAACATTTGTAGCAGCATTTTCAAAACTACTATCAGCTATGTCTGAACTAGAAGTTTGGAACACGTGATCCCCAACAGCAGAATAGCGTATTCTGTCGGGACCATTATTAGAAGCAGTTTCACCTCCTTTGTAAATAAAAAGCTCAGATTGTTCACTACCACCATAAATACGTTCACCAATATATGTATATCCTCCATTACCAGCACCATCCGACGTAGTACCACTGAATTCAATATAGTTTGAACTCGAAGACCCACCAACAAACAAATTGCCATACATATTAACACCAGTAGCATTAACATCTAATGCAAGTTTTGTTCCAATAGAATTAACACTATCATTTAAACGATCCCATACATAAAACTCAATAGCATTATTTTCACTTATATTAGTATCATGACGTGTTTTTATTGCGTGTGCATAACCACCATTATTATAAGATAACCCATTATATGAAAATATTATTTGGGAATTAGTAATAGTATTAGATAAATTACCATTGCGTAATTGCAATAATGGAGTAGTTCCAGTAGTAGCAATATCAAACAATGTAACTGGATCATTAGTTCCAATTCCAACGTTACCAGTATTATAATAAATTTTGTTACTGTTATTTTCCCAATACGAACCAGTAAAAAGTACACCGTTTTGATAAATAGAGCCACTAAAGTTTATATCTCCTACTATGTCGACGTCATAAGAAGCACTCGTTTTTCCAATACTTATACGACCACCAAAATAAGAATCACCAGAAGATATTCGAGTAGAAGAAGTAATACCGGAGTTAGTATTATAGCTATATAAGTCAAATAGAGTATTATAATTGTTATTATTTGGCGACGTCAATACAGCATAATCAAGAGGAATATTAGATAAATTAAAGTTTATAGTACTCTTAGTACCATCATTTGAAATAACAAACGTAGAATCACCGTTGTCATTTTCCGAATAAATGGTATATTTTTTATTTGCAACACTTTCAATAATAAGTTCTCCATTGTCAATATGTATGTCACTTTGTATATCCAAGGTCCCATTATTTGTCACAAGGTTAATATTTCCGCCAGATTTTTCATTTTCAATAGTATAATCAGTATTATTGCCATAACCTGTCCATCCACTTCTAGCATTACTTGGACCATCATTATAGTAAGAAATAAATGTATTGCCTCCAACATTAGCATTTTGTAACTGTAAAATAGAATTATTTCCTTGTAATGTTACTAAACTATCAGGATCGGTTGTTCCAAAACCGACGTTACCCGTGCTGTTAACACGCATACGTTCAACATTGTTGGTTACAATAGCAAGACTACCATCATTTTCCAAATTACCACGTACAAAGTTAAATAACGCAGTCTCGTTTGTTCCATGACGTAAACCAAACTTGGAAACAATTGCACCAGAAACATTTGAACTACTTTCGTTAATCGCTTGAAGTTGAAAATTATTATCATAACCCCGAGTAAATATTGCCTGTACAGATCCGTCTGTATTTCCCCCAATATCCAACTTTGCAATAGGAGTAATAGTATCAATACCAACTTTTCCGCCAAGGTTAAATATTATGTCATTATTTAGTTGAAGAGACCAACCAGGCTGTTGATAAATAGCACCATTCTGGTATAAAGAACCAGTGAAATTCAGATTTCCATTAATATCCAATTCATATGAAGGATTAACAGTACCAATACCAACATATCCATTATTAGATTGTAATATTAAAGGTCTAACAACACCAGTTTTAGATACATTAATATATCCTATATCATAACCAACTCGTCCATCGTAACCAATCATCATGGTTTGGTTATCTGTTCCTGTTATTATACCAATTCCATGACTATATGTTTCATTATTATTGTGTTCTGTCCCCCCATTTGTATTAATGGATAATAAATGAACAGGACTTTTAGTGTGTATTCCAACATTGCCTCCCATTATACAAATATCTCGTGTAATGTCCTCGGTATCAATAATAAAATTTGAAGTATCATTTGTAAATCCTGTATAAGCTTTTCTATTTGAAGATCCACTAGGATAATATCCAATAAAAGACGAGTCAGTACCAATTAAAGAAACAGTTTGACTGTTGTTAGTTATTTCTAAATAACCAGTAATGGAAGTATCACCATTTATTTGCGCATCCCCCAAAGAAGTTAAACTACTAACTTGTGCTAAATTATTTACAACCATAGTATCTACAGTTGTTGTACCAAGTCCTGTTATAGTAGTAAAGTTAGCAGTAGTAGCATTAATACCATTTAATGTTAAATTACCACCCAAATTAAGGTTACCACCAATATTAATATTTGAACTAATATTTAAGTCACCTACTATGTCTAGTGTTGAACTAGGGTTATTTTTACCAATACCTATTTTTCCATCATTACCAACATAAAATACATTTAAATTATTTGAATTTACAATTTTAAATCCATATTTGCCTATTTCACTATTATCGGTTGATACATATATACCATTAGATGAAGAAGTAAATTTAGCTTGGGGAAAACTAGCACCAGTATCACCATAAACTTGAAATCCTTTACCATTTGATACATTAACATCCATATTACCAAGAGGTATTCCAGTTGCACCTATTTTCACATTACCATTGTAGTAAATACCATTATTTAATCCAACATTTTCATTCCAAAATTGAGAAGAATAAAGAACCCCATTTTTATACAATTCGCCTGTAAAATTAACATTACCGCTTACATCAACTGCAAAATTAGGGTTTGAATTCATAACTCCAAGTTTTCCATTTTTAACATAAATGGTATCACTAACATTTACAGTTCCATTTGTTCCATTTGTATCTATTTTTATTGTACCACTATTCACAGAAGTAGTAAGCATATTAGATAATAATGATAAGTTAGTAGAACTGGTTGAACTAGTGTTACCAATTATGATACTCCCGCTACCAGTTGTTCTTATAACAACGTGTTTATCGTTTGTATCTGGTTCCATTAGAATTGCATTATTGACACTGTCGTTTGAAATTTCTAAAGTATTTATATCAACATGACTATTAACCGCGCTTGTTAAATTTATATTACCATTTCCAATATTCGAAGATGCATGAATTGTATTATCATCAAAATATAAATTTTGTACATACACTTTACCAGGAGTGCCCTGACTTACATAAGTAGATGTCATTATAGTATAATCATAGTTTATTTTTTAAACAATTATCATTTAAAAATTAAATGACAAAAACTATAAAATTTTTAAACAATCACATTAGTAGCTGCAAGTACAGCTGCCATTTGTTCTTTTAGTAATGTTACTTCTTCTTCAAGTTCAAGAATACGAATATTATCTGATTGCTGTCGTCTGTCGACTTCCTGTAGTGCGGCAACAGCAACTGTGAAAATAGCGTCCTTTTTCAGAACGTGGAAGTCATTTACGTATTGACCGTACACAAAGACTTGGTTTTTAATGATTTCATTTCCAACAGTTCCATTGTAAATATTTTCTTCCAAAGGTTTTGTAAGACGTATTTTCGAGCTTGATAAAACATTATTTATTTCAACTTCAACTTCTCTATTATCCCACGACATTAACTGTAGTTTTACTATAAGTGTTCCATCATCGTTACGCTGTAAATTAGCTGTATTAAAGTTAGAAATTTCAATAACATTACCATTATCTAATACATTGGCTAAACAGAAAATATTAGGAATTGCTTTTTCCATCAGGTTAACCGCATAATCCAGTGTTGATTTCACTTCCTGTGCTATGAAACCCCACACTGGTTCAGTACCTTTTGCTACGGTATCAACATAGGAATACTTCTTGGGTTTTATCAAACGTATCGTTTCTAATGCACTACCGTCATCTATATCGATGATATCTTTTTTAATACGTGTATCTGAAAACGTAGTACTGCCATGAGAAACAATCCAACTACTTCCAACAATATCAGCTGACGCATATAAAGATACACCTAACATATTCCATGTACTCCAATTAAGAGTTAATGAAGTTTCAGACCTAAAGTAAGCACGAGGATTAGCAGATATTCCAAGAAGAGTATTAACACCCCCAGCACCATTTATGTGCATCTTTGCTTTCGGGTCAGTCGTCCCAATACCTATGTTACCTACACTATTAACCCTCATTGATTCTGAGTTATTTGTTACAATAGCAATAGAACCATCATTACCGCTGCCACCACGTATGAAATTAAATAATGCAGTCTCATTTGTTCCGTGACGAACACCAAACTTAGAAACAACATCACCTGAGTTGTTTGAACTACTTTCGTTGATTGCTTGTAGTTGAAAATCAGTGTCATTTCCTCGGGTTAAAATAGCTTGGACAGAACCGTCTGTATTTCCATCGATATCCAGCTTAGCAGATGGGCTCGTCGTCCCAATACCGACACTACCATCATTACGGACATATAGTAAATTATTATTGGCACCATTATTAATAGATAATGAGTAATACGAAGAAGAAGTATTATTGGTCTTTACAGCAAGCCCATATGTGCTTCCTTCAAAATATGCTTGTGCCATAGAAGACCCAGAGTCACCATCCACCAAAATACCTCTTTTACCATTTGATGCAGTAATATGAAGTTTAGATTGAGGAGAATTATTTCCAATACCTACATTACCATCGTTGCGGACATAAAGTATATCAGTTGTAATAGTATCAGATGAATTTTGTAGGTGTAGTGCATATGTATTTACTAAATTAGACGAAGTTGCGTCATATGTATTAACAAGTAATCCATTTGTTCCTTTGTTAAATTCTACTTGAGGAACAGATAACCCACTTTTTCCATCAACATAAAGCATTTTGCTTGTACCACTCGTATACGGAACATGAATATGTAGATTAGCTTCCGGATCAGCAATATCTCCCATACCAATTTTTCCACTTGGATTTATTAACATCCTATTTCTTAAGAATTGTGTATGCGATGCTGTTGTTTCAAAATCTCCAACTGCAGTTCCTGTTGTTTGGAATAAATGACCACCGGTTGATGTGTATCGTATTCTGTCTGGACCTTCAGGATAAGCAGTAGTTCCATACTCATTGCCTTTATAAATAAATAATTCAGACTTACCAGTGTCATATTCTCGTTCTCCTATGTAAGTATGATTCCATTGACCAGCACCATCATCAGTTGTACCATAAAATGCAATATAATTACTGTTTCCACTAGTACCAACACGTAAATTTCCACGTACATCAAGAATTTCACCTGGACTCGACGTTCCAATACCAACGTTACCAGTACCATCAAGTGTCATAACCTGTAACGTTCCAAGAGTATTTGTGGTATCTACACCGTGGTTCCAAAGCCAAAAGTCAATCGCATTACCACTAGACGCATTAGCATTATGACGTGTTTTTATAGAATGTGCATACCCAGAGTTGTCATAAGACGCATTATTATATGAAAATATAACCTGTGCACTATCTGTGTGATTATTATCATCGCCAGACCGAATCTGTATTCCTCTTCCGTTTGTATATGAACCGCTTATGTCAAGCTTTGCAGCAGGAGAAGAAACACCAATGCCTACATTACCACTTGTATCAAGTACAAAAGTATTTCCCAATGAACCCTGGTCTATTGAAAACTCTACTGGAGTCAAATCGTCCGTTTGTCTTGAATATAGTCGTGTTCCGCTAGATATTGCACCAAGTACAATAGTATTATTACTATTAGTGTTAACCAGCTTTATATAAGAACTATTACTTTTACTTATAACAAGATCCAAATCAGGTGACGTCGTTCCAATACCGACATTACCGCTTCCTGTAACACGTAGTTTTTCTGTATTTCCAGTACCACCATTTGTATAGATACAAAACGAAGAACTCGTATAATTACTTGAGTTTGCTGGATAATCATATTCAACACGTAACTTTGAAAGTTCTGTTAATGTGAAGCCACTATAACGAACATCATTATCACCATTTACAGTAATAATATCTGTACCACACGTAGGTGTATTTTGTTCTTGAGTATCTGTATTATAATTACGCAAATTATTCATAACTATCATCTTTGCAGTTCCAATAAGTGAACTATTTGAAACATTTTCCAATGTTACGAGGTTTGTGGATGTATTATCTGTATTGTTTACATGTAATTTTGTAACAGGATTGCTTATACCAATACCAATATTTCCATCGGAACGCATTACCATAACATCATTCATAGTGCTTCCATGTTTCAAATTAAATTTATATGACCACTTGTCATTAGTAGTTCCAGATCCATCGTATAATTGTGAATAAATAGAACCAGTGTGATGGTCAGTACCAGTACCTCGACTAGCAATAAATTTTATTCCAACACCTCCACTATTATTGGACACATTAACATCAGTAGTGTTGGATTGAATACTAATAGGGTAAATAACAGATGTTGTATTTTGTGTTGTATAAACATGTAAATTACTATCCGGACTATTGATTCCTATACCAATTTTACCAGCAGTATAACTCAAATTATTTGAGTTGTCTATGTCCCATGGGTTAGTAACTTGGATTCCGTTAACTCGTAGGCTACCGGAACAGTTTATATCACCATCAACATCAAGTAAATAAATAGGATTAATAAGACCAATACCTACATTACCAGAATCATAATAAATTTTATTTGTTGTACCGTTTATCCACTGAGTACTCAAAAACAAATTATTATTTTGATATATATCACCACTGAAGTTAATATCACCGGCTACATCCAGCGCTGAACCTGGATTAACAAGACCAATACCGACATTACCACCAACATAATACAAATTATTAGTAGACTGAGACCAAAGACTACCAGTAAAAGGAACTCCGTTATTATATAAAGTTCCTGTATAGTTTATATCCCCGACTATGTCAACATTATAAGCAGGTGAAATGTTATTAATACCAACGTTATTATTAAAATAAATATCTGTTAAATTTAATGCATATGACCATTGTGAATTAACGACTGAAACACCATTTTTATATATATTTCCATTAACATTTAAATCACCATTTGAAATTGTTGCGTCACCATTTATATCAATTGTGTTAGTAGTTATTCCATTATTAGCAGTCAATATTCCAGCAACATACAATGTACCACCATTTAGTCGAGTATTTCCACTAGTGACAACCAATGCATCACCTGATGGCGCAGTTAAACTAACTGATCCATTGTAAACTAAGTTATTACTTGAATCAAGAGAAATAACACTATTAATACCATCAAAAGATAAACCAAAAGAAGGACTAGTTATTTCGAGACCACCATGTACCGAGTTAATAGACATTAATGTATCAACACTAACACTATTAAGACTGTATTCAAATTTAAGCGAAGGACCAACACTACTATTTAAAGAGCGTAATGTAATATTATTATTTTGAAATTCCATTTCATTGTAAGGACTTTGAATAGTAATATTTTTAGACGTAGTTAAACCTTTTAATACATTTTCTTTAATACCTATGTCACCACTGATAAAATAGCCATTACCACTAGGATTCACAACTATGTTACGACCACTAAATCCGACACCAATATTTGCAGAAGTTATACTTACATTTGATTGCAAATCGGAACTTAATTCGGTATAACTAGAAGTACCATTTTTAACTATTTCAATATTTTCAGTAAGCCGTAAAATACCAGTACCATTTGGGTAAATATTTATATTACCATTATTTACAGTATTTTCTAGTGTACCGTCATTTAAAATATTCAAAGTATTTAGTTTAATATGACCATTACCATCAGGTATAATTGAAATAATTCCATTTGTAGTCGTTGTAGTAATAACATTGTCGTATAAATTTAAAGTACTACCAACAGTTATTTGTTCATTATTATTAAGAAGACCAAGATATACATTACCGCTACCATTTGGAGCAATTTGAATATCACCGTCTGTTACTTGAGTACTAATAACATTATCAGTAAACTTCATCGAATCGACCCACGTACCATTACTAAGCTGGGACTGTATAGTCAAGGACGTTTGGATATCAACTTCCCCATTAACAGAAAACGGCATTTTATAACTGCGTATATATTGTAGTTAGTTATTTTTTATTAACAGATTCACAAGATTCTACATACTCCTTAATTTTTAGTTCTCGGTTTGCAAGAAGTTTTTCAAAAATTTCTAATGCTTTATCAGACTGCAAATAATTACAAAGTTGTTGTTTTATATAGCATTGTGTCATCGGGTTATATTTCTTTTGTTGTTTGTAATAAAAAACTTTATTTTTATACTGCATTTTACTGTCTGTTAGTTGATTATTTTTTATTTCATCAAGTAACAACTGTTTAGATTCCATTATTTCTTTGTCCAACGAATTAAGTTGTATTTTTAAATTGTCGCGTTGTTTTTCTAAATAATAAATAGTCTTTACTCTTTTTTGTAGCGATGAATATTCGTTACTCATTTATTTCATCGAATATAAAATAATAAATTAAACAATTTTTTTGCTTTTGTCTCCACCATTAAATTTAAATCCACCAATCCACGCAGATGGTTCTTCAAACATATTGTTAAATATTTCACTAATTTTGGCAGGGTTTTCTTGTTCTTCTTTGAATGTTCTAGGTATATACCTGTATTCTACTACTGGGGGTGGACAAGTTTTTATTTGGTTAATATACCCTATTACCATAAATACTACTGCAACAATCAATAAAATTAAAAGATATGACTGCATTATATAATATAGGGTTTTAAAAAATAAATTAATAAATTAAAATGCATTTTAACTTGAAAGATACAAAAGTTGTAAAAACAATTGGTCGAGGCACGTATTGTACTGTATATTTATTAAAAAACGATACAACTACTGTATATAAGCATTTTGAATCTAAAAATAACGATGGTATTATGTCATATAATTATTTAAATCTTGAATTATCCACATTACGCAAAATAGATAACCATCCAAACATTGTAACCTGTAAAAATTTAATAGAATACAGTGGACTGGTAACTGGTTATACAATGTTACGTTATCATTCTGATCTACACCAATCATTAAGAAAAAATAGAACAGAAGAAACAAAACGTAAAATGATGTATCAAATATTACATGCTTTATGTCACGTGCATAATAATGGGTTTATTCATAGTGACATAAAGCCGTCTAATATACTTATTGATTCAAAAGATAACGTATATCTAATTGATTTTAATTCTATTATAATAACTCCAATTAACCCATATGTTGAAAAAAAGTATTCAATAGTTACTACACTATGGTACAGAGCACCAGAAATAGCACTAAAATATTCTTTGACACCAGCAATAGATATATGGAGTTTAGGAACAGTATTTTGTGAATTACATCAAGAAAACTTAGGAGTATTTATAAATCCTAATGTAATAACTGACAATGAAAAATCACAACACGAATTACACGAAACACAGAAAAAATTTTCAACAGATCCTAGTATTATAGTGGAAAAATTACAGTTTAATAATATTATAAAACAAGACCTAATATTTAAGATGTTAAATTATGACCATAAAAAAAGACAAACTGCAAAAATGCTATTAAAACACGAATATTTCAATAGCGAAATAAATATAAACGTAATAAGTCCAACAATAATAAAACAAAAAAAATATCCAACTCAAAACGCTCTTGATATAGAGCTGTGTGCATATTTCTTTTTTATCAAATCGACCATTGACACGTCACACGTATATACTAATATTAAACATCTACAAAACGAAATATGTCATTTTGCACATTATTTATTAAATACGGTTTATTTAGACGACATACCAATATCAAAACAATTAATATACAATACACTGATAGCGCTTAAAATTCTAGATCCACATAATACGTGCATGGAACATTATATTGAAATAGAAAAAGACATAGAGCATTATGAACAATTAATATTAAATAAAATAAATTATAATATACATTTTCAAGATACGGTATATAGTAAATGTTACACATTATGCAATAATAACAAAGAACTAATACGATACATAGAGCCATTACTTCTTGCATTTTTACACATGTCTTACAATGAAAGCACTACATTACTAGCACAAAAATTATACGATTACGCAAAGTTATACAAAGTACAAAGTGAACCACCAAAAGAAGATACTTATTATTGGAAAAAAATAAAATTTTTTTTGTAAAAATGATTAAACATTAATTATATTATAATGGATCATTTATCACTTGGAAATAAAAATCACCTTGAAACCATTTTAAATGTTCTTCAAAAAATAACAGAATCACAACAAGATCTAAAAAAGGATAACGAGCTGTTAAAAAAGAAACTTGACGAATATGAAAATATTAATAATTATATAACAAAAACAACGACATATGTTTCATTAAATGACGAAATATGTACACTTGATTACTGCCAAGATTATATAAAAATGTTAAGTTCTGTTACTGAAGTCTATTCAACAAATATTGTAACATTTATTACCGAATGTGTATCATCTAATTCAGTAGATACTAATATTAGCTCATTAGTACGTCTATTTGGAATAATTTATTTACCCGAAAACAGATCTAAGGATTGGAATGTACAGTTATCTGACAGAAGAAAACACATGTTTAGTTATGCGGACAAAGATGGTAATAACATGGTAGATTATTCTGGAAAAGGAATTTTCAATATATTCATTTCGAATTATGAAATAGCGTTGCGAGGCGTCATAAATCTAGAAATAGAAGACACAATAAGCTCTATTGAAAATGGAGAAACGGATGCAGATGAAGCATACAGTATGCTAATGCGAACTCATAATATGCGAAAATATTATTCAAATTTAATAAAGGTAAAACAGTCGTCTGAAACTTTTATTAAAAAGTTGATACGCATGTATTTTTAATACAATATTTATTTTTTTATACAACATTAGTATAAGATGTTTACTTTAATTATTTTAGCAGCAGCTATTGCATTAATATTTTACTCTATTTCCTACGAAAAATTTGAACAAAAAGCTCAAAAAGTTCAAGTTAAAAATGTAGACGAACTAGACAACATAGATGACCAGTTTAACGACATAACACAAGGTAATATTGTATCGTATGCAAACAAGCAAAATCCACAAGGAAAGCAATCAAAGACACACGAATCTACTAGTATTCCTGTCCCAATCCAGGGTACACCCATAAACGATACCATACGCAGTAATATAGATTTACCAGTTTCAAATATGTTTTACTTTGGTAATTATTTAGCATCATCCGATTGTTGTCCATCTAATTATACTACTGACCAAGGATGCGTTTGTTGGTATCCTAATTCTAATAATTTGAGAACACAACGAGCAAATAACGCTATTTGTCCTTAAACTTACAATAAATTAATTAATATGGAAGAAGATTTTTTTATTAACAAGTATACCCCAAAAGACTTAAATAGTATAGAACATAATACTAAAACTGCAAAACACCTGCTAAAACTATCAAAATTAAAAAATATTCCACATATAATATTATATGGTCCACAACACAGTGGTAAAAAATTATTTGTAAATCTTTTTCTGCAGGAAAAATACGGCAAAAGTATTTTCAATGTCAAAAGTCAAACTATTGACATCTCTAATTCAAACAAGTCAATATTCCGGTACTATTACAGCAAATACCATTTTTTCATTATGATAAAAGACTATAGCGTATATGACAGGTTAATAATTCAAACGTTTATAAAAGATATATCTAAAACAAAAAACATTTTATGTGATTATCACATTATAGTAATAGATAAAGCAGAAAAATTAAATATTGATGCACAACAATCGCTTTTAAGAACAATGGAAAAGCATGTAGTTAACTGCAGGTTTATATTATTGGTAAATTCGGAACACGACTTAATAGATCCATTAAAAAGCAGATTTGTGCATCTTAGAATTAAAAAACCAACAAATACCGATTTAAATAACATATTAAATAATATTTCCAATCAAGAAATTAATCACAGCACAAAAATATTTGAACTATGTGATAAAAAAATTTCGAATGTTATTAACTTTTATGAACTACTATGTAAGCGATATAATAATACAACAAATTTGGAACAAATATACTACGACCATAATCTTTTTGCAAAAAATATTAAAGACCTAATAAACATGCTATTTAAAGAAAACGATTTAATGTTTTTAAAAGACGCTAATGAATTGTTGAATGATATACTAATACATAGCACCGACCCAGATGGTACTATGAAACGAATGTTTAAAGAAATATTATGTCATAAAGAAATAGACGAAAAAACACTATTGAATATAATAACTATAACTGACAACAGTTATGCTAATTTAACAAATCACAATAAACCAATATACCATATCATGGATTATTACGTAAAATTATTTGAAGCAATAAAAATAATGTTTAAAGACCGGGGATACCGGGGATACCTGGGATACCAGGAATAGGCATTGAAGGAGCTTGAGGAGGCTTAGGCAACATATCTTGCAAATCAACACCAACAACGTCAGCTGGCTTAGGAACAAAGTACAAATAACCAAATAAAATTCCAACAACACCAAGAACCATAGCAATACCCAACCACGGTTGTATTACAAACCCTATTGCCGAACCAGATACAGATGTATTTACCAGTAAAATAGTCAAATAACTGAAAAACATAATACCAGCAACACCGCCATAATATTGTAAGTAAGCTAAAGTAAGCATAACCATTTTAAGTAGGTTGTCTTTAACGTCTATTAATTGGGTTAAAACAGTAGAATTTATAGTTTCTAAAACCTCATAAATTTTATTGAAATCAGGTGGAGCACTAATTCCAGGATTAGGTTTTACACTTGGAACACTCATTATAATATTGATATATATATTTTCTATTGTTAATATAAATGGAACGAAATGAATTACCATTACCCTATTATGCACATAATGCTCTTTATAAAATCATAGACGATTTTATGACTTCATTTATGGTTTTTATTTATGACACATTAAACACCGGAGGCATTAAAATTACAGAACAACAACTTCGAGAAATCATGGCAAAAAACCAAACCCAAACAGGTGGTTATAAAAGTTTTATTGAAGAGTTTTTTGTTTATTTCAATAATTTAATAAAAGACGAATATCCAATAATAGGTTATATTCTTTTGTGTATGACGTTCTTTGTAGCTTATAAAATAATAATGTATTACTATAATAAGTAAATTATGTTTTTATGGCATATTCTACAAAGTAAATAGCACACATTGTCAAAGGAACAACCTTATTACCGAGTTCTGCTGCACCAGGAGCCATAGAACGCAACATCATAAGAATGTCCAAAATTAATTTTTTAAGCTCATATGGTGCAGGTATTACAATAGAATTTAATATTTTTTCTACGTTTATATTTTGAGATATCATATTATCCATTTGATTTTTCAATTCACTCATGCTTGGTACAGTAACAACTGGTAACGAAAGCATTTTGTTTATTTTCGAAAATGATGGAGGCGCCAATGGCTCCATAGCATCACCAATTGCTTTTCCAATAGCACTAACATCAGGTAAATCGGGTAAATCGGGTAAACCGGGTAAACCGGGTAAATCATTAGTCGTTTCACCAGAAAAACCTAGAAAGTCAAATATTCCACCAGCCTTTTGATCAACTAGCATAGTTTTAGTTGGTTCACCAATAAATTTTACTTTACCAAGCACAAAAATGAATGAATCAACAATATTTACCATAAACTTTTCAAGTTCTTCAGTCGATTCTAAAAGATTGCGCATATTTTCTGGTATTTGACTGTATAAATCGACAAGTACATCAAATACGCTTGGGAAGTTTCTTCCAGCAACAACTGCCATTTTAAGAGCATTTATAGCAGTACCAATAACACCCTTAATAACACCACTATCATTGGGAACAAGCATAGAAATAAAATCAGATAAAATATTTCCTCCAGTATCAATCAAGTTCATAACAGTGTCAAATATTTGTTCTATTTGATTCTTAAAGCCGCTTCGCTTATCAAGTTCATCAAAAAGATCATCGAGCTGTTTCTTTAATCCTTCCATACCACCATTAAAATTTATTTTTGCAAATTCGTCAAACATATTAATGGCTGCTCCTCCTACATTAATAACAAAGTTACCGCTATTAATTATTAACATAATAAAGTCTCCACCCATCATAATAAGAGATAAAACTAAAAATAATGCATCACTAATAGTGTCTCCTGCAGCACCATGCGAGAGAACAGCAAGAAAACCACCACTAAAAAGTTGTGGCACAAGCATAGCATAATACACTATGATGTCTGTTAGTGTAGCAATAATGTTAATAAAATTATCGGATTCTACAAACTTAAGAATATTATTAATGGCGGCGTCACTATCCATATTATAATGTTACCATAGAAAAAATAACTGCGTATAATACAGCTAATTATAAAGTAATAAATAGTATTATGAATACAGAAGAAGATTTTGACGTTCTTGGAGACTACATAACAAACATTGTTAGTATTGCAAGAAAAGTTTTTTCGGAACCACCAAAACCACTTAATAGTATAATGCTAATGATTGATGAAAAGGAATACGAAGACGAAATATTTGAAAATGTTGCTTGGTTTGGTATGAAGTTTTTATTTGGTGACAACGCAACACCAGAAACAGTATCTGAAAATGACTTCAAAAAACTAAATGAGTATATGGCAAGTATGGGACGAATAATATTAGTAAATGACAACAACATAAAAATTATTAAATTGTAAAATTATTAAGATTCCATTTAAATAATTTAGAAAAATATTGTAAATCTCTTTTTTCACGTAAATCACTGCTTGTTATATCTGCAATAATTATATTTTCATACATTACAAAACATTCTTCACTATAACGATTTTGTATTTCCCATAATGCACCAGAATCTATTGGGTAAATAAATTTTCTTATTTCGCTTATAAGCTCCTTGATTACACTCTTGTCAATACCTATTGCAAATGCACCATCCGTAGTACCGTTTGCATGATAATAATTATGAACTATGTCAATATTATTCCAGGTATGCTGTGATGCACCAAGATACAATAATTTCCATTCGTTTATTTCGTGTGTTTTTAAATAAAATTCTTCAAGAAAATTGTTATGAAATATTGTGTCATCTTGAAGCACCAATATTTTAGAATATTTTTTATCGAGTGTATAAACAAGAAGATTATTCATTGATTTAAGTATTGCCCAAGAACCTTGTGAACGAATCAAACGCCTTTTATCTACTTTGCTATTTTTATTTTCCATTAGCATAGTATTCCATTCGCAATTACTGTTATCGGTCTTAGAATCAAACCCTTCAAACAGTTCATAGTTCCATATTCCAAGACGATTAAGTTCTTTTAAAGTTTTATTTGTTCTACGAGGTAAAGACAATATAAAAATTTTATCAAAATAAAAATTAAACCAATTTAAGTAATTCACACGATCATTGCATAAATTAAAAACTTCATTACAGTACAATATATTTTCATGGTGATTACTTTTTGTTATTATTCCATTATTAAAAAATTTAAATTGTTTTAGTTTTGTATTTGTAATAGACGAATTCAAACCAATATTTATGTTCAACATTTTTCGAGATAAATACAACGGTTTTTCTTTGTGATCATCAATAAGTGTATAAATATTATTTTTATTAAAGCAATTTATGCTGTTAAATACAGATAAAAAGTTAATAATTTTAGATATATTTGTGTTTAACACATCAAGGATCGAAAAATATTGAATATATTTTTCTATTTTTTTCATAACAGCATTGGTGTCTATTTTAAAAAATGAAATATTATTTTCTTGGTGTTCTTTTAAAATAATAAACACATGGCACATAACCCCACATAATTTATTATTTTTGAAGCTACATAAGCTATTAATCATTAATTTGATATTTTTATCATTGACTAAATAATAAAACACAGTATTGCCATAGATTTTATCATACAAACCAGTCAATTTGATAATATTATTTTTTTCATAAATAAAATAACTTTTTAAAGCACTAAATGCCAAAGTGTTTTTATAATCGTTTTCTTCAGAGTATACAAGTATACTCTGACAATTCATTAAAATAATTTAGAAATTGTGTTTTTAAAAAAGACGCTGTATAAAGCTATTTATGGTTTCAAGAAATGCTCCTCCGTGTTGCTTTTTATAACCACCGTTTTGCTTAGATCTTGAACGCTTTCCACTGCTACTTCTTCGCTTAGGGCTGCTACTTCTTCGCTTTCCGCTACTTCTTCTTCGCTTAGGGCTGCTTCTTCTTCGCTTAGGGCTGCTTCTTCTTCGCTTTCCGCTACTTCGCTTTCCGCTACTTCGCTTAGGGCTTTTTCTTTTTCCGCTATTGCAACTCTTACAATTACTAGGACAATTACAATTTACTAATCCACAACAAGAACATTTAGATTTCTTTTTTTGGCTTTTTTTCCATGCATCTATTTTCTTATTTGTTGATGCCATTTTAGACGAAAAGCTTTTACGCTTTGGCGATGTTCTTGCACTTCTTCTTTTTTGCATATATAATAGACAAATATTATTTCCATTGTTCATTCAAAGTATCTAAAATTTTATTTTCGTCTATTTTATTACTGTAATTTTCATTGTTTCGTCCCCCAGAATAAATGCGGTAAACAGATGGACCAATATTTTTTTCGACTTCTTCACGGTATTCTTTAAGACGTTCAATCAACAATTCTTGAATGTTTTCATCTAAAAATCGAAAAACTTCAATCAAATAACCATTTATATTACTTATTTCTTGGAAGCTCAAAACACTAGCAGCTGATTCACTGTTAATAGACTGTTTCATAGCATGCAAATATTTAGTAAAACTCTTGTATTCTTCTTGCACTTGTTTACGTGCTTCATCTTTTCCAATATTCTTTTCAGCATCGCGTAACATTTTACCTACTTCTTCTTGTGGTAATCGTTCATTACGTATTACGACATTATTTGACATACCAGTCTTTTTATCGACAGCACCAACACTTAAAATACCATTTTCATCAATTGAAAAAGTTACTTCAATTTTTGCTGCACCACGCGGCATAGGTTCTAGTCCAACCAAATCGAATGTACCAAGTAAGTGGTTATGTTCTGTAAATGCACGTTCACCTTCAAATATTTTTATTGTTACTGTAGTTTGATCATCTTCTATGGTAGAAAACATTTCAATTTTTTCAGTCGGTAGTGTACTGTTTTTTTCAATAAGTTTTGCCATTAGTCCTCCACTAGTTTCAACACCAAGTGAAAGAGGAATAACATCCAATAAAACAATATCCTTGGTTTTTTGACTGGTGTCACTTTTTGTAAGAATTGCACCCTGTACTGCAGCACCATAAGCAACAGCTTCATCGGGATTAACACTTCTATTCAACTGAGAAACATTAAAATATTCCATTAGCATTTTTTGTATCTTGGGAATACGAGTTGATCCACCAACAATAACAATTTCATCTATCTCCGATGGTTCCATTTCTGCATCATTAATAACATTATATACTGGAGCAATACATCGATTAAAAACTTTTTCGCAAATACTCTCAAATTCATGTACAGTAATTTCTTTTTCATAATCATCACCATACATAAATACTGCATTGTCACAAAATGATAATTCTTTTTTGAGTTTTTCACAATTAACTCGTAACTTGCTGTATACAAAATCAATACTTATATTTTCTTGTTTTATATAATCTACAAGAGCTTCGTCAAAATCAATACCTCCAAGATGCGTGTCGCCGTTTGTAGCTTTAACTTCAAAAACACCACTTTGGACATTTACAATAGAAACATCCAATGTACCACCACCAAAATCATAAACAAGCACGTTCTTTTCCTGTTCATCGTTTGTACCAATACCATAACACAAACAAGCTGCAGTAGGTTCATTAATAATACGCAAACAGTTCAAATCTGCTAATAAAGCAGCATTTTTAGTAGCACTACGCTGTGTATCATTAAAGTATGCAGGTACGGTAATAACGGCATTAACAACTTTTTTACCTAAATAATCTTCAGCGACTTTTTTCATTTCTTTCAAAATTTCTGCAGATATTTGTTCTGGTTTGTATTCTATATCGTCTATTTTTACACACACAAAGTCATCTTTATCGGAACCGATTTCATAAGTACATTTTTCTATGTCTTCGAACAAACCGTCGTCATTAAGGCGCTTACCCATAAACCGTTTTATGTCATAAACAACATGATCATTGTCCTTGTTGTGACGATTCTTTGCATATTGACCTACAGTACTTTTACCATCCTTGTTATAATGTACCCAGCTTGGAGTAGTATTTACACCGAGTTTATTGGGTATTATTTTAACGTTGTCCTTTTCCCAAACACCAACACAAGAAAATGTTGTACCAAGATCAATACCAATACACCCAGTAAATTCACTCATATACAACTAAATAGTGTTATTTTTTATATGTTTTGAACTTAAAAATGTATATACTAAGTATAATGGATCCATATAACATTTTTGACATAATATTAATAGCAGTATTTTTGTTTAGTTTATACAGCTATTTGACACGCGAAAATTTTGAAGTACATGCAAGTAATTCGCTTGTCAATAACAACACATACAATAATCCAGAACCAAAAATAAATTACACACAAGACTACATAAATAATAATTACACTAAAATATTATACGAATTTACCATGGACATAGAGCGTAAATTGCACAATAGTTCCAAATTAAAACAAGAATTAAAACAAGTAAATGAAACACTGTTTAGTCAAGCATCAAAAGAAAAACGAATACACCATATTAATACCATAATAATGATGTTAAATAAAAAATTTAATAAACCAACCATTGAATACGAAGAAGCATATGGAATCAAAGAATATTTTAATCCTCCGTATATATACTTGCTATTCAAAGTAAAATTAATAAAAGAGAAAACTAACAATAATATACACAATAAAATATTATGCGTATTAGACAATACAAATAGTATTTACCAAGTAAGATTATATGGACTACAAAGCATAGATAATTTAGAAAATAATATAATAAACAACCAATACAACTTAAACATTAAAGATCATAACATGAATCTTACAGTAACTAATACTGAAGAACTAGCTAAGCAGTACATAGAAAAAAATCACAACAAAAAAAAAGGCAGGTGTGTTATAAAAGAAAGCGTTGAAGACAATATTGGTTATGAAATAGAATGCAAATTAAACAATGGAATATGGGAAATGGGATAATAAGTAAATGAAATAAAAAAATGATTATAATTTATATACTTTATTATAATGGAATACACTACTGAAGATTACTATTTTGCATCGCATAACAATGTTATTGATATGTGTAAAGACAGAAAATATACTACAAACAATAACAACGATTTAACTATTTTTAAAAAAGAAAAAACCGAATTTTTAAACAACTTTGAAAATCACGAAAACAATCATAATGTACTCGATATAATGCCGTTTGAAACATCTTCTCAAAAAACATTTATGTTGGATGAAAACAAACTACCAGTATACATTACATTTATTGAAAGTAAGCGTGAAAACAAGTCGTTTATAAAAGAAATATTTAAAAATATTTATGACGCGTTAAAGGACACTGTTGAACTTTCAAAAAATAACTACGTGAAAGAAATATTGAACAGTTTGCACGTTATTATACTGCATAATAATGATACAAAACCAGGATCACAGTATAGTTCTAATTTTGAACTTTTCCCTGTAAGACGACATTTTATCAATGTTACAAAACACAGCATTGTACCAGTACATCGTTTATTAAGCGAGGAAGAAAAACAAGCAGTGTTTCAATCAAAAAACATGACAATAGCAACATGTCCAAAAATACATACAGACGACCCAGTTAACTTGTATTATAATGGGAAATTAGGTAATCTATACGAGATTATTCGAAACGGAAAAGCACCTTATTATAGGACAGTGTCACACGGACCAAAAGGGTCACAATCACCGTTTTCAAGTCAATTTAATACAATTATTAAAAAGTAAAAAGTAAAAAGTAAAAAGTAATATATATATGTCAAAGATTTATACAAAAAAAGGTGACGATGGTACAACATATACAGGCAAACCAAAAAGAGAACTAAAAAGCTCGAGCACGTCAATGTTACTCGGTACCATAGACGAACTCCATGTTTGTTTAGGTAAATGCTGCACTTATGCATCTAAAGAAGAAACTAAACAACTAATGTCCTGTTTAGCAGCAATATGTCTTGACATTGGTTCAATAATTTACTTTATTAATTCGGAAAATAACAAAGAAGCAAATACCATGCTTACAAATAAATTTATTAATCTTTCACATAACATGGAAATAATAATTGACGAAAAAAATAAAACATTAGAACCTCTAACAGAATTTATTGTATTTGCAAACTGCACTGAAGAAGGAATAACACTACACGAAGCAAGAGCAACAACACGACGCTTAGAGCGTATGTTTACTGCATACATAAGAACAATCAACGATCCTCCTGAAAGTATAAAGTACTTAAGACAATATTTAAATAGATTATCAGACCTTCTATTTACGCTTGCAAGAGTAAATAACGGAAATGGTATTCCACGAAGTAAAACAGATGAAATGCTGGGTTATCTTTTTATGAAAAGATAAACCAATAACTATTTATGTTTCTTTTTGTATTGAAATTGTCCACTTTTTTGATTATTAAAAAGGTACTTAGCATCTTTTGCAAAGTTTAATTTGTACTTAATTTTTTCTATATTACCAATGTATTCACGTACATTGATTATTTCCATTTGCTTGTCTCCATAGTCTCCGTTGGTCCAAATTTTGAATACATAAGAATTATCTTTTGGACTTATAGATATACCATTAATAAATGGTGAATAACAAGCATCGTCACCTTTAAAAAGTGTTTCACCTACAATATACCTAGCTAATGATAACCAAATACACTTTGCTTCGTATTCACTGCTTATTTTTTTGCGTAACCACCATAGATGCGAATTTTTTTGTTCTTCCCAACATGGTGATATACCCTTTCGCATCATAAAATACATACCTGTATCAATTGGGTAAATATTATTAAATGCTGCAGTAAAATCTTCAATAGTCGAAAATTCAATTGCTTTTATAAACTTATTTTCTGAAAAATCATCACTAAAGTCATGGTACCAATAAACCCACGTACTATTTAAAGGATGTATTTTAGTAAAATCTATTTCTTCCATATTAATATTATTAATATTATAATCACTTTTTAAATAACTTTTTTTAAATTTTATATTCCATCAAAAAAAATTTCAGAAATTATTTATTACGATGAAAATGATATTAATGTCGCAAAAATAATTATTTAATAAACATATGTTTGCCTTTTTCTGCCGTTGCACATATAAGTTCGTTATATAAAAGGTTATTCATATTACAATATAGTCTAGTCTCATTAAATTCAGACCAAATATTTTTATTTTCTTCGTTTAATTCACTCCATAATTTAAACGAATTAATTGGATATGTCTTTTTTAAATATTTTAATGCAACATTATAAGACTTTTCTGATTCACTTTTAACTATTTTTTTAGTAGGCGATTTTAACCCACGCACTATGTTTTCTTCATCTGCTAACTGTCGGTAACGAGACTTAGTTTCTTCGTCCATAGTTCGCCAGTCGCCTTTTTCTTTTGAACGACGAAACATAGTGTAAGCACTTTCTTTTTTCTTTTTTACTTGTTCAATATCAACAAATAGTGAACACACTCTTTCTACTAACGCATGGATTGTTTTTTCGCTTTCTTCGTCATCGCATTCTATAAAATCATCTTTAAGATAAACAATGAGCTTATCTTCAAAATCTTCTGGTACAACACGTAAAACAGTACGCGTTGATTCAAAATCAATTATTTTATTTTCCATAGTTGCTATTAACAGTTAACAACAATTAATCATTTTTTTAGTTATCTGTCAATAAAAAACAAAGTATTTAACTTACTTTGTAACAGTTCTTTTTTTGAAATATCTATTAGTTCAGTTGTTACATCATGTATATACTGCAAGACAAAAGGACGTTCTCGTACTGCATTAACACACATTTCGTATGTTTGTTTATCTCTTGGAACAAAACGAATCGCAACAGGGTCTAATGCAACAGCTAAATCGCACATTTCTTGGCTAGGATTTTCAATAAAACGCAATGTTAGCGGTTTTAATCCAATAGCATAAATACACATTTCGTCTATAGGAAACTGAATACAACGTATAAATGACGGATCTTTATTTAATAGTTCATAGCATAAATAGTCTATTCTTCTAATTGAAAGACTCATTATTTCTTGTTGCGTTTCTTACTTTGTTTGTTATATTTTTTATACTGATTTGTAAAATTTTTCCAAGATTTTGTTATTGTTTTATTACGCATGTTATTACTATGTTTAATTATTGACTGTGCATTAACTTTTTTAGATCTTCTTTTTGGACTAGATCTCTTTTTAGAACACGTACACTTACTTACGCGTTTACCAGAACGTTTACCAGAACGTTTACCAGAACGTTTACTAGAACGTTTACCAGAACGTTTACCTTTGTTCATTATATAATAAATACATAAAATTATATAAAATTACTAAAAACTTAAGCGTTCGTTATAATAGGGGGTGAGTTTAGACGTGCCTTATTAACAGCTTGTTGAGATTGCTTCAGTTGTTGCTTAGCTTGTTCTGTGGTTTTGTTTAATTGTTTAGGAGTTGCTCCTTGCTTGACTTGTTGCTGTACCTTCTTAACAGCTTGTTGAGCCTTTTGTTGACCCTTTTGGGCTTTATCAAGAGACGCATTCATTGCTTTTTGATGCTTAGCTTGTTCCTTCTTCTGTTCAATTTGTTGCTTCTTAATAGCAGCTATTTGTTTAGCATACTTCATTTTAGTTTCTTTTAATTCCTTAGCAACTTCTTTTTCAACGGCTACTACTTCCTTAGCAACTTCCTTTTCGATTTTCTTTTCAATAACAGCCTTAGGCATAGATTGTTGCTTGCATTTTTGGCACATCTTACAAGCCTTCGACGTTCTCTTACCGACAGAAGTTTTTCGACATTCAACTTCAGCAGGAGCACGACCCTTACATGCCTTCATAGCACGCTTCAATGATGGCAACCGTCCATTTGCATATCGATTTCGTTCTCTCCAAGCTTGAAGCTTGTTCATCCAAGCAGTTGGAATTCTTTTGGGGGAATACGATGGCATTATATAACTAATACATAGAAAAAAATTTAATATAATTTATATTATATTATAATAAAATCTTCATTTTAGTGTAATGGGTGGTACTAAAGTTAATTATTCAACAAAAAAATGTAATAATGTATTTATACAAAATTACAGAAAAGACGGAATAAGTTATATAGAACAACTTAATATAACTACAATTAAAAGCATTATAAAAGAATGTAATAATGCTTATTACAATACAACTCCAATTTTGACTGATGACGAATTTGATATATTAAAAGATTATATTTATAAAAAAGACCCAAAATTCAATGATAAAATTGGTGCTAAAGTAATGCGTAATAAAGTAAAATTACCTTATTTTATGGGCTCCATGAACAAAATTAAACCAGATACAAACGCACTTGATAAATGGATAGCCAAATATTCTGGTCCATATGTAATAAGTACTAAACTAGATGGAGTTAGCGGTCTATATACTGTTGAAAATAATGTTGAAAAACTTTACACACGAGGGGATGGAACAATAGGTCAAGACATAAGCCATTTAATACCATATCTCAGATTACCAAATAAAATAAATAAGATTGCGGTAAGAGGAGAATTTATTATAAGTAAAAATAATTACAATAAAATTGAAAATAAACCAATGCGAAATTATGTTAGTGGTCTTATAAATCGATTGCATATTGTACCAGAAGATTATAAATACGTTGATTTTGTTGCTTATGAATTAATAAATCCAATAACAAATCCATTTAATCAATTAACAATTATGAAACAAGAAGTACACGATGTTGTACAATTTGAAAAACTAAAAAATATTAATAATAAAATTCTTTCTGACAAACTTATTGATTGGAGAAATAACTATGATTACGAAATAGATGGTATTATTATAACTTGTGATCACATTTATGAACGTAAAAAGGGAAATCCTGATCATTCAATTGCATTTAAAATGATATTAGATGATCAAATTGTCGAAGCAAAAGTAATTGATGTGGAATGGTCGGCATCAAAACACGGTTTATTAAAACCAAGAGTAAGATTTGAAGAAGTTATTGTCAATAATGTTAAAATAAATTATGCAACTGGATTTAATGCAAAGTTTATAATGGATAATAAAATTGGTTTGGGTGCAATAATAAAATTAATAAGAAGTGGTGATGTTATTCCACATATTTTAGAAGTAACAAAACCAGCAATTACATCTATAATGCCAACAGTCGAATACACGTGGACAATAAGTAATGTTGATATTAAAATAAATAATATTCAACAAAATGAAAATGTACAAGTTAAACGAATTGCAGATTTTTATAAGAAGCTTGATGTAAAAGGTGTTGGACCTGCATTATCAAAAAAGATTCACGAATCTGGTTTCATAACGCCAATAAAAATTATTTCAATGACATACGATGATTATAAAAATATTTTTGGTGAAGATTCAAAAACCGCAACAATAATTTTTACAAATATTAAAAAATCGTTTGAAAATGTAACAAATGTACAAATTATTAATGCGTCAAATATTCTTGGAACAGGTTTTGGTTTAACAAGATTAGAATTAATTTTTGAAAAATATCCAGAACTTTTATTTATGGAAAAAAATATTGCTTATAATAATTTATTAAATATTGAAGGTTTATCAACAATTCTTGCATCATCATTTGTTGAAAAATTATACGAACTAAATAGTTTTATTCAAGTATTTAGAAATAATTACAAACTTAAAAGTAAAAATGAAAATAATAACAACGATTTAAAAGATATTAATATTGTTTTTACAAAAATTAGAAACAAAAATATTGAAGATGAAATAAAATCACGTGGTGGAAAAATTTCAAATAGCGTTACAAAAAATACAACAATCGTTGTTATTAAAGATTTAAATACAACTAGTTTAAAAATACAAAAAGCAAAAGAACTAGGAATAAAAATTATAACACTAGAAGATTTTGCTAAAATAATTTATAAAGTAAAGTAATTAATTTTAAATAGTTGTTATTATTTTTTTCTTTTTATAACGGAGTTAACAAATATTCACTATCCCCATCATAAATCAAATCAACTTTATACCTGTTCAACAAATTTTCTATTTCAGGAGAGTTAGATGACAACTTTTTTTCGCATTCATAAAATTTTTTGAACATTTTTATAATATGTTCATTATCATCATTATTGTTCCAACATTTAAAATATGTCAATAAATCGTGTAGAGTTTCAATATTATTATTTTCAATTGCATATAAAACTGTATTTTCATCGACAGTATATTTGTTTTCACAACCATATCCTGTATCCATTCGTAAAAATGCTTTTATGAGTCCTGTAGTATTTGAACGAACCAAATAATTTATCAAATTTTTATTGCTTTGCAATTTCATAAATGTTTCAATGAAATCCACGTAATCTTTTTCTTCGATCATTATTTGATTATCGAAAACAGGTTTTTTTAATTTTCCAAGTTTTTTCGGTTTAGTAACTTTTTCTTTTTCAGGCGCTTGTTCAGACGCTTTTTCAGGCACTTGTTCCTTTTCTTTTTCCTTATTTTTCTTGGTAATTTTTTCCTTGTTTCTTTTAACCTTTTCATCGGAAACATCGTTATTGTTCATTCGCTTTTCGTTTTCTTGATCTGCCAACATTTGATATTGTTGTTTATCTTCAGCAGACATCGTTTTCCAGTCCTCAGAAGATTTTGATCTTCGGAACATGTTATACGCGGTAAATTTCACAATCTTGTTTTCCATATTAATAATATTTACATTATACCAATCATTTTTTAAAGTAATTAGTTGGGTTATCTTTTCATAAAAAGATAAACCATTTACAATAACAAATTTACAATTTCGTTATGTCCATTAGCAAAAGCCAATTTTAAACCATATTCAGTGTAACCTTCAAAATGGTTGTCACATAACCAACTTACAACTTCAATATAACCGTTCATAGCTGACAAATCAATAGCATCTGTTGTACATCCTTCATTTCGTTCTTTGTCCAAGAATTTTACTACTTCCAAATATCCAGCAGCTGCAGCCCAATCCATTGCATCTGTCGTGCAACCTTCATGTCTTTCTTTGTGTAACCATTTAACGACATCCAAATGTCCATAACGTGATGCCCAGTTCATTGCAATAGTTGTACATCCTTCAGTTCGGTTATTATGTAACCAAACAATAACATCCAAATGTCCTCGAGCAGCAGCTCTATCCATTGCAAATGATGTACACCCTTCATTGCGGTTTTCATGTAACCATATAACAAGATCCAAATGTCCGTGTTCTGCAGCATAATCCATTGCAGTGGTAGAACAACTATTAATATCGTTATAGTGCAAATACATAACAGTATCAATATCTCCAGTTTTACATGCATTGTTCCATACTGTATTATCACCAAATATTGCTTCTCTTGTTAGACCCACCATATGATATTTATTATATACTAATCATTTTTATAATTGTAATATTCAAATTAATGACGGAGCATATGAAAATAAAATGTCAATCTTTTTTACCATATCTTCTAAGGCATTATAACATTCTGAATCATTTAGAAAGTCACTGAATATTGTTTCAAAATGCACAAGCATATTTTCTGGTATAATAACATTACATTCACTATATGTTTTTAATAAAGGTTTATATGAATCGAGTGTAAAATTTTCTGTTAATCTATCTAACGTGTCTTCTAACATATTAGTAACTTCTGCTTTTTTCCTACGTCTGCTATTTTCTTGATCTGCCAACATTTGATAATGTTGTTTATCTTCAGCAGACAATGTTTCCCAGTTCTCAGAAGATTTTGATCTTCGGAACATGTTATACGCGGTGACATGATTGTAATTATATATTGTTTTACAATTAATAAGTTTTTGAATTTTTTTAAAACAAATGGAATATTTTTCATAAAAAGAATTATCAAAATACTCAAAAAAATCTTCATCATTGTCAAAACCTAAATCAGACGGTGGATTCCACCAGAATTGAATAACATCTCTAAAGTCATGAAGAATATCTTCTAATTTTTTTATTTTAATAGAATTATTCATATAGTTTTTTTAAAGTAAAAAATCAGTTTTTTTTAAAAACCCAAATTTCTTAAATAATCTACACAAATCATAATTTTATCAAAAAATTCTGATTTTTTCTTTTCTCCTTTAATATTCAAAAAGACGTAATAAAATACAGTTCTTTTGCTTGGAACATTAACTATTACACCCCTTGGTCTTATTACCATTATGTCTTTTAAAAGTTCAAGATTACCGCTCATTAAAACGTTATTTATGGCTTCTGAATTTAAAATACATCCTTTTTTTAAAAACCAAAAACAATGGTTTGAATGACCAAGAACACAAGCTTTCAAAAAAGCATCTTGTTTTGCCTGTGGTATAACACTTAAAAAAAAATTTAATATTTTAATATCATCACAAACACCAACAGCAGCATAAAACGCCTTTTCAAAATAACACATACCATCAACAACGTTAGAATAGACGCTATAATACAGCCATTTCAATATGGTAACGTCACTAACTACGCTTACTATTTCACTTTTTTCAAAGAAATGTCTGTAAAAACAATGGTACCACATTAAAACTTCAAAATTACATGCTGATTCACAAGATTCACAAGATTCTCGTAGTATAGAATCAAAATCATCACCAAAAGGTACATTAAATAAACGCAGACAGTTTAACCCGTATACAAAATTTTCACGAGAAAAAAGTTTCCATGTTTCAACAGGATTTTTAAGTGGATAAATTTCACTATGTTCTAGCATCCACCATGATTTACTTTTGTAAATAGCAATAGCGTCACCAGCATAAGCTTTTAAAAATATATACTTACTTATTTCAAGGTTGTTAACAGCCTTATTTAGCATAAAAACAGAATTATAATAAGTCATTTAAAATAAACAAAGTAAAAAAATCATTTTTTTAAAAAAGCACAAAACACGCAAAACAATATCCTTTATATTCTTTTGACTGTTTCATAGTACACTCTATTGTTTTGCATTTATCCTTACAAATAACACATGTTACACGTCTTTTTTTATGAACACATATTTCAGATCCATTACAGTCTTTGCACCTTGTTCGTATTCTTTTGTGTATGCAAATGCTTCCTCCGTTACACTCTCTGCATCTTGACCGAATACGTTTGTGAATACAAATACTGTTTCCACCACATTGTATACATTTGGGTTTCAATCTTTTGTGGATACATACTTGCGAGCCTCCACAATCTTTGCAGTTGAATTTAACACGTCGATGAACACATATTTGAGAACCATTGCATTGTACGCATCTTGATTTTCTTCTTTTATGGATACATACACTTGCTCCGTTACAGTCTATGCAGTGCGAACGCTGTTTTTTGTGTATACATACGCTTGTTCCTCCACAATCTATACAATGTGTTTTTATGCGTCCGTGGTTACAAATACTTGAACCCCCACAATGTATGCATTGTGATATTGTTTTGTTATGAATGCATTTTAAACGTTTTCCATCCCATGTTCTGATATTACCATGGTAATTGTAACGCTGTCCTTTTATTCTGTATTTTATTCTTGGTAAGTCTTTCAAGTCTTGCAAGTCTTTCAAGTCTTTCAAGTCTTTCAAGTCTTTCATTACTATTTACTTATAAAAAAATCATTTTTTATGGAATTATATTTTAATATCATAAAGTAAAATCCATTATTTCTTCCTAAGAAGGCACCTAAGCCCCCTACTCAAAGTATTTTTGTGACTTTTGTCATCTTTTTTGTCTTTTTTTATCTTTGTTTGAAAACTTTAACTTTTTTGGGAACAAAACTTGGAGCCCGCATAGCCCTAATCGCATTCTCCGGGTCATCTTCCCATTCCTTTGTGTCCTTTTCAAACGCTTTCACCGACTGCTTTTGCTGCTGCTCCTTGCGTTGGTTTTCCAACGCCTCTTTCAGCCAAGCAGAAACTTTTTCCTGCTTGAATTTTACCGCATTATCGACATAGCATTGCAATATCTTGCCGTTCATTACAGCGACAAAATATTTTAACACTTCCAATTGTCCAAACTTACACGCAATAGTTGCTGCCTTTGCCATAGTCTCAGGGCTGATGGCTTCGCTTTGATAAATTGCCTTGACTTTTTCAAGGTCTCCGTGATGTGATGCTTTAAATAATTCCATATATATCTCTTTATAATAAATAAATCATTTTTCTTAAATATCAAAGTAATTTATGTCCCAAACGGGAGCAATTTTTTTTGTATTTTTATAGTTCCATAGGTAGTTGGTTTAATAATAACCACTCCACAACATCCATTTTCCCATTTCTAGCAGCAGTTTCCATTGCTTCAAGAACGTCTCCTTCATCACGGTGCTCATGTAAGAACTTCACTACTTCCAAGTGACCACGATATGCAGCATTATTCATAGCATTGACAGTGCATCCTTCTTTCCGGTGCTCATGCAACCAAATCACAACATCTAGATAACCCTGTTCGGCTGCATTGTCCATAGCATCCTCCGTGCACCCTTCGCTTCGGTGCTCATGTAAGAACTTCACTACTTCCAAGTGACCACGATATGCAGCATTATTCATAGCATCCGAACTACATCCCTCTTTCCTGTGTTCATGCAACCAAATCACAACATCTAGATGCCCATAAAAAGCAGCATCATCCATCGCTGATTCAGTACAACCCTCTTTCCGGTGCTCATGTAAGAACTTGATTACGTCCAAATATCCACGATATGCAGCATTGTCCATAGCATCCTCCGTGCACCCTTCGCTTTGGTTTTCGTGTAACCAAATCACAACATCTAGATAACCCTGTTCGGCTGCATTGTCCATAGCATCCTCCGTGCACCCTTCGCTTTGGTTTTCGTGTAACCATTTCACTATTTCCAAATGCCCGTTTGTTGCTGCTTGGTCCATAGCATCTGTTGTGCATCCTTCTTTTCTGTTTTCATGCAAAAACTTGACTAATTCCAAATGCCCGTTTTCTGCTGCTAAATCCATAGCATCCTCCGTGCACCCTTCAATACCATAATTATGTAACAGTTTAAGTATATGTAATAGTCCATTTGCTGCACAAGCATTCCATGTGTTTTCCGGGTCTTTCAATGGATAGAAATCTTGACATGAAAACAACCAATCCTGACCTTTGTTAAGCGCATCAAACCCACAACCTTTATAAGTTTGTAAAACAACATATTTTGCTAAATCAAGGTGCAAACCTTTCAAACATAAAATCTCAACAACGTTCATTTAAATAACAAAGAAGATAAATCAGTTTTTAAAAACTTTATTTAATAAATAAAGTAAAAAAGTATTTTATATTAAGATGTTTATTGATTATAATATGGGTCGTTTGCAATAACCCCATGATCTCGTAGCATCACGCGTCCATAGACCCTCATTAAAGTATTTTATGTCTCCATAACAGAGAGCAGTTTTTTTGTCTTTTTTATATCAATTCCAATAATTTTTCGCAAATTGTTGCACTTTTTAAATCTTTAAAACCTTTTTCTTTGTAAGATTTTCGAATATGAAAAGGCACAGTTTTAACTTCATGTTTGTTTGCCCAATGGCTGCTTGTATGCCCTTTTGAATATCCTTCAAGTCGTTGCTTATACACTTCTTTGCTTTGCCTGGAACGTGGGCAAAATGCAATGTATGCTGTTAAACGGTTTAATTCATCTTCTTTTGAACCCATTCCTGTGTTTGCATGAATTGTTTTCGAATTCAATAAAACCAAACAATTTTCTGGTATGCATAACTTGACTGCTTTTTTGTAATGCTCGTCTTCCTTACTTAACACAATGAAATCTCTATTGGAAGGTGGTGGTACATGCGTCAAATGTGACTTTGGCACACATATAAAACCTGCATCTTTACTTGAAACAGGACATAAATTGACCATACCTTGCACAGAAATAGTATTGTCTTGTGACCGTTGGTCTTGATGTAACCAAATTGGTGACTTTTGCTTTTTGCTTAAAAAAACAGAAAATCCATCAAATGACACAACAAGGTCTTCGTCTTCAAATAAACAAACAAATGCTTCCTTGACGTTCTTTTTAGTTCGCAAGTACCACATAAACTGTGATTGTCCGAAACCATTAAACACTGCCATACCCTTTCCATAAACCATTGGAATATTTTTTGTAGTCCATGTGTGTTTGTCTTCCCAATCAAAATTTGGTGAAACAATGTTCCATTCTTTTTTGAATAAAGAGGTTGCTTCTTTGTTTTCGTTGCTTGAAATAATGTCTTTTATTACGACATATCCTTCTTCGTAAAAGCTTTTTTTCCAATCTTGAACATCTTCAAGATTAAAAAGCTTTGGGTTAATATTTTTGATAGTCATGCTCATAAAACCACCCAGAACCCAATCAGTTTTTCCTGGGGGGACACGGTTTACACGGTTTAACCTCATAGACTAGACACGGTTTAACCCCTCCTACTAAAGTCATGGAACATACTCCAATACAATACATGAAGGGAAAGGTTCTAGACAAGTTTTCAATCATAAAAAAATTGGTTTTAAAAATAGTTCTACTAAATTGAAATGCAGACATACCTGAAAACTACTAGTTCCATAGGATGTGGAATAGGCATCCTTAATGGTTTCATATGTGCGTCGGAAATGACGTATCTTGAAAACGACATAGTCTCTTTTTCTACGATTATTGCAGGAAGCATTATAATAGGTGCTATCGGTGCAGCAATTGGTCCAGTTGGAGTTCCTGTATCTTTGGTGTACGGTGGTTTTAAATTCGTAGAAGGTATAAAGAAAGATTATGACAGGCATGATGGAAGAAGCAAAACTTAAGTACATGCAGTCGAGAGAAAATACAAAGTAATTTTTAAAAATCTTGCTCGTTCAACCACTACATACCTTGACCTATCAAGGTACAATCCTTTCAAATTTAAAATCTCAACAGCGTTCATGTCTGCAGAACCCCTCCTCCTATTTTGTCTAACTAAATAGAAATTTATTCTTTAAATTTCAAAATTTCAACATAAGATGCCATTATAAGCGTAAATTCTTTTTCTAACTCTTTGTTATCTTTAAGTTTTGAAACAAAATTTTCCATTTTTTCCAGCAAAAGAGCCTTTTTAATTTGTGATAAATTAATTGGTTCAATTATCGTAGATGGCACGGCTTTTTGATTAAATGCGCGTGTTTCAAGTTCAGAGTAAGAAATTCTGTTTTCTACCATTTATAGTATATTTTATAATTTTTTGGGTCATTATTTACCATCATCAAAGTATTTTATGTCCCAAACGGGAGCAGTTTTTTTTATTTTTTATTTTTTATTTTTTTCCTTTTTTCATTTTTTATTATAATTTTCATGCAACCATTTCACAACTTCCAAATGCCCGTTTGCTGTCGCACGATTCATTGCCCATGCAGTACATCCTTCGGTTCTATTTTCGTGTAAAAATTTTAATACTTCCAAATGCCCATTTTCCGCTGCACTATTCATTGTCCATGCAGTACATCCTTCGGTTCTATTTTCATGCAACCATTTCACAACTTCCAAATGCCCGTTTTCTGCTGCTTTGTCCATTGCCCATGTAGTACATCCTTCGGTTCTGTACATATGTAATAACTTAACTATTTCAATATGCCCGTTTTCTGCTGCTTTGTCCATTGCCCATGTAGTACATCCTTCGGTTCTATTTTCATGCAACCATTTCACAACTTCCAAATGACCAAATTGTGCTGCCCAATCCATAGCATATGTTGTAGCACCTTCGGTTCTATTTTCATGCAACCATTTCACAACTTCCAAATGCCCGTTTTCTGCTGCATTGTTCATAGCCCACTTTGTACATCCTTCGCTTCGGTTTTCGTGTAAAAATTTTACTACTTCCAAATGCCCATTTTCCGCTGCAAAATCCATTGTCCATGCAGGACATCCTTCGCTTCGGTTTTCGTGTAAAAATTTTACTACTTCCAAATGCCCATTTTCCGCTGCAAAATCCATTGTCCATGCAGTACATCCTTCGCTTCGGTTTTCGTGTAAAAATTTTACTATTTCCAAATGCCCATTTTTTGCACAAGCATTCCAAGTTTCTTTCCCATCATTTAGTGGATAAAATTCATTCACAGAAAACAACCAATGTTCTCCACTTTTAAGTGTATCAACACCACAACCCTTGTATGTTTGTAACACTATGTACCTTGCCAAATCAAGGTGTAATCCTTTCAATACTAATATTTTAACAATATCATTTTCGCCTGTAACGTTAAGGCTACGATTCGCATTTTTGTTTGATATTTTTTGCATATCTACCTTATACCACAAAAGAAATCAGTTTTTCCTGGGGACACGGTTTAACCCCTCCTCCCTGGACAACCTACGGTTTTAAACCGTGTCCAGAACCTTTCCCTCCACCTAAAACTCACCAAAGTCATTTATGACCCTTTTGGGTGCAATTTTATTTTTATTTTTTAAACAATCATTTCAGAATACATTTTCTGTAAATCTTCGTTCATCTTTTTTATGTCATCAAACATTTTCGACAGCTCTTCGCGTACAATAGTTCGTATTTCTTCTGCAGAAACACATTTACAACAAGGTTCAACAGCGCCTGATGGTTTCAATGACTTCAAATCTTCGAGCATCACAGGGTGATACTTACCAAGCTGTTCCAATCGCTCACAAACCAAGTCCATACCCTCTGATGCAACAGCTCTTTGTAGCGCTCCAATGCGACCACGCTCAGTTTTATGCACTGAGTATCCATAGTCTCGCAAGCTGATACTTTCACAATTCTGATCGTCTTCATCACCATTTTCTTCGTCTTCATCATCCAAATCTTTGTACTCATCGCTCTGTTCTTCGTCCTTTTCGTCATATCCAAACTCCTTTTCCAATGCGATTTGTTCCATCACTTTTTTTCGGTGACTATGAACCTCGGTAACATAATCCATATCTTTTTTTATTTTTTCTGCAATTTTTTCATCTTTTTCACGATTTTTTAAATTTTCCAGCCACACACAAACATTTCTCCATCCGATTTCAATAACAGCACTGTCCAAAAACCTTGTAATTTCAATAACATCATTGTTCAAAAACGTTTTATGAATAACATTGTTAGTCAAAATTCTTTCATAGTCTTCCATAGTTTTTTTGATTTCTTCTGCAGGAGAAGAACCAATAAACTTGCACTTGTCTTTAAATATTATTTTGCTTTCATTTTCTCTTGCCACTCTCAGCATATTTTTCAACTGGGTATTGACCCAGTGCGCTCCTTTTTCACGGAAAGCCGAATTTATAGCTCTTTCTCGTAAAATATTATTCTTCTTGGTGTTATAACCGTAGTCTTGTGGTCTCATTTCAGGTATAGTATTCATAATAATTCTTATATGGTACCATCCATAACCAAATCAGTTTTACTGGGGAACCTTAGGTTCCCCAGAACCCCTCCTCCCTGGAAAACCGTCGTGAGGGGGTACCACCACCCCTCATCAAAGTAATTTATGACCCTTTCGGACGCAATTTTTTTCTTTTTTTTATTTTTTTAATATTAATTCGTTAATTGCAGTTACTTTTTCACAGCCCTCCTTCTTTCCACAACCGCTTTAATGTCCTGTAATCATCCCAATCATCTTCGTCCATACAGTCTCCCAACGCAATAGCAAGGTCATCCAACATTACTTCATGAAATTCTCCAATTGCTAACATAGCACAAACAACATACTTTGCACCATAAACACTCGATATCCAATTAATAATTTTTTGACGCTCGTGTGGTTCGTCATCCAATTTGTAACCATACACTTTAAACATACTCATATTTTTCTTACCTGTTTCTCTCCACAAAAGCAATCAGTTTTTCCTGGAAAACCGTAGGTTGTAATCTCGTCCAGAACCTTTCCCTTCTTATGTTGTGAGGGGGAGGACAAGGTTTACAAGGTTTACAAGGTTTACAAGGTTTACAAGGTTTACAAGGTTTACAAGGTTTAAACCGTGTAAACCCCTCAAAGTATTCAAGATAATTCGATACCCCTCCACCAGTTTTGTATCTTTCTTGCAGAAAAATTTTTACGCTCGAACTGTTGCCTCGCGGTAGTAGGTACAAACATGGATCTAGCAGGAGTCTTCTGACCGAACACAGCAGGCTTTTGCTGCTTCTTAGGCGAAAGCACGGCTTTTTGATTAAATGCGCGTGTTTCAAGTTCAGAGTAAGAAATTCTGTTTTCTACCATTTATAGTATATTTTATAATTTTTTGCGACATTATTTACCATCACCAAAGTAATTAAGTCCCTTTCGGGCGCAGTTTTTTTGTATTTTTTTCATATTTTTTGTCTTTTTCTTTTTTTATTGGAAAAGGTCGGGAGATGGAATTTCTGAAATGGAATGTTTGGCTTCTTTTACGCGTAGCTCAAGTATCAATGCGCTTATATACGTTGCAAAAACCTTCTTGTAATTCTCAAGAATGGAACTTGTAAGAATATCGTAGCAATCAAGTTGGTGCTTTTGAGTTCAAGACTATTACGTGTTATAGTGCTACTGGAACATGGAGCAGATACACATGTATTTGTTGAATTCATATTCTTGTTCGGCGTATTTCATTACACTTTCAATGTTTGCAACATGACGTACCAAATTTCCATTTTCATTTACATAAATTATTTCGTAAGGTTTATTAAAAACAAACGTTACTTCGATTTTTTCAACAAGTTCTTGATAATTTTTTGCAGGAAATATTTTAATTTCTTCATTTTCGTCAAAATTTACAGCTTCATATAAATTTTGACCAAGATTTTTCCCAATAATACCATTCATAACATCATCCAAATTTTGACTTTCTTCCACTTCAACCGTTTCCATCAATGCATAAACACCAGGAGTGTTAAGTCCTCGTTCAGCTTTAAGTAAAATAAATTGCACAGTTTTCATTATAACGTATGTCAAGAAGAAATCAGTTTTTCTGGGGGGGGACACGGTTTAACCTCATAGACCAGACACGGTTTAACCCCTCCCTCCGCTACGCTACGCTCCACCCAAAACCCACCAAAGTTAGGGACAAAGCTCCAAAGTAAGATGTTAAGAAGGCGCAAGACACTTAAGCCCATCACACTTACATAAAAAGATAAATTCGACTATCACACCAACAAATATTACAACCCATCCAATAATGTCTAATATAAGTTCGGTGTTTGTTTTCTCTTTCTTCTTTTTTACTTCAGGATTTTTTACTTCAGGAAACGGAATAGGTTCGTTGTACTGTTTCCAAATATCATTCAGAGATAGTTTATCCACACGCGTTAAACGTTCTCCTGTATGTGGCTTTATAGGTCCAATTTTTTTAATATTTTCTTTATAATTGTCAAAATCATAAACTGTTGCTACATTTTTGTGTAAAAAGGCAAATGTTCTTCTGCAGTTTTCCAATGGTTCCAATGTTATTGGGTCTTTTTCATTCGATATTATTATACTCATAACTGCTTACCATACGTAAGAAAATCAGTTTTTCTGGGCGCCACCCCGCCTCCAAACTACACAAAGTTAGGGAGAATACTCTCAGATAGCCATCGTGTGTCCATAGACCCGCATCAAAGTAATTAAGTCCCTTTCGGGCGCAGTTTTTTTGTCTTTTTTTCATATTTTTCATATTTTTTGTCTTTTTTCTTTTTTAATACACTATCCTAGTGTTAATAGCTTGGCCATACATTCATAAGCCCCAGTCTCACCATTACCCTGATAAACACATCTGCCTTTACTTTTTGTGTATTGCCACATATCATCACATTCTTGAACAATATCTGATTTGCTAGACCAGAAGCCAGTATTTTATCGCAAATCAAATCCGTAAAACGATACTCCTCATAATTATTGCTTGCTTTAAACACAACATCTAGTAATCGCAAACACAAACAATCCAGGAAATGTTCATCGATGGACACAGACATAAGATTTCCTATTTCATCTATTATGTGCTCTTCAAACACAGACATATTTTCAATATTATCATTGGCATAATCACGTGACGGGTCAATGATAAAATACTTCAACAACTTGTCCAGGTCGAATAAACTCATCTTTTCACTACTTGTCAGAACTTCTGCCAACAAAAAATAATTTTTTGTGCAAATATCTTCATTTGGTCCTCTTATCAGTCGTAACGTTGGCGAAACCCCATTGGTCATATAAACAATCTGCTTTCGTTCAAAAGGCATGACATCCCCAGGTGCGTCGTATTTTTTCAACTCCCTTGTCAGCCAAGTATCACAAGAAAACAGTTCTTCTTCTTCGTCACCTTCCTTTTCCATCATAATCCCAGAAAACACCTGCAACCAGTTCCACTCATCCAATCCTCCACACGAGTTAATATACCTCGCAAATATCAACCATTTTCTGCTTGTCTTCCAGTCATGATAGTCATAATCTTCCTCTTCTTGTTCCACGTCATAAAATATATCAATGAACTCCTTGCAGAAAACACAGGGATATCTATATTGTATATACCAATGCACTGCTTCTACATAGATATAATGGTCAATGTGCATCACCGACGCATTACCAACAAAATGCAAGAACTTCAAATCCAAGTTCAAACAGTCCAATCTTTCAAACTCATCACGCTGATAAGCATTCCAAATCTTATTCAAGATAACCCGATATCCTGTAGCAAGACGCCACCAGTTTTGTATCTTTTTTGCAGCATTATTTTGAGTAAACTCAACAACCTTCTGGTCCATAGCCATAACAAAAATCACCTTCTTGCAGTCATCATTCAATACTTTTGCCATCTTTTTGATGATAATGTCACTTTCGCCTGTAACGTCAAGGCTACGATTCGCATTTTTGTTTGATATTTTTTGCATATCTACTTCTCTACGATAAGCAAATCAGTTTTTACTGGGGAACCCTCCTCTTATCCACCTAAAACCACTAAAGTAATTTATGTCCCAACTGGGAGCAATTTTTTTATTTTTTTATTTTTTTCCTTTTTTATTTTTTTTTCCTTTTTTATGCAACCATTTCACAACGTCCAAATGCCCATTTTCTTTTGCTTTGTTCATTGCCCATTTAGTACATCCTTCGGTTCTGTTAAAATGCAACCACTTCACAACATCCAGATGCCCATTTTCTGCTGCAAAATTCATAGCATGTGCTGTACATCCTTCGGTTCGGTTTTTGTGTAAAAATTTCACAACTTCTAAATGTCCATTTTTTGCTGTAAAATTCATTGCCCATCTATGACATCCTTCGGTTCTGTTAAGATGCAACCATTTCACAACTTCCAAATGCCCATTTTCTGCTGCATGATTCATTGCCCATCTATGACATCCTTCGGTCCTATTTTCATGTAAAAATTTTACTATTTCCAAATGCCCGTTTTCTGCTGCTTTGTTCATTGCCCATTTAGTACATCCTTCGGTTCTGTTAAAATGCAACCATTTCACAACTTCCAAATGACCAAATTGTGCTGCTTCGTCCATAGCATATGTTGTACAACCTTCGGTTCTGTTAAGATGCAACCATTTCACAACTTCCAAATGACCAAATCGTGCTGCCCAATCCATTGCCCATGATGTGCATCCTTCGGTTCTGTTAAGATGCAACCATTTCACAACTTCCAAATGCCCATAAAAAGCTGCCCAATCCATTGCCCATGTAGTACATCCTTCGGTTCTGTTAAGATGCAACCATTTCACAACTTCCAAATGACCAATTTGTGCTGCGCAATCCATAGCATTATCCCTGCATCCTTCGGTCCTATTTTCATGTAAAAATTTTACTATTTCCAAATGTCCATTTTCTGCTGCATAACTCATAGCCATATCTGTGCATCCTTCGGTTCTGTTAAAATGCAACCATTTCACAACGTCCAAATGCCCATTTTCCGCTGCATAATCCATAGCATTCTCCGTGCATCCTTCGGTCCTATTTTCATGTAAAAATTTTACTATTTCCAAATGCCCATTTATTGCACAAGCATTCCAAGTTTCTTTCCCATCATTTAGTGGATAAAAATCTGGATGTGAAAACAACCAATATTCTCCACTTTTAAGTGTATCAACACCACAACCCTTGTATGTTTGTAACACTATGTACCTTGCCAAATCAAGGTGTATTCCTTTCAAGACTAATATTTTAACAATACCATCTTTGCCTGTAACGTTAAGGCTACGATTCGCAGTCATAATTCTTCTTTCTCCAAACATGACCAATATTTAGTATATACAAATCAATTTTTTGGAAATCGAAATCTTCATGTACTTTTCTAATAAAATGTTGGTTTATTTTTTTATAGAAAGATAAACCAAATAAAGTAATTTATTTTATTATTTGTTTATTCAAAATCTTTAGCACAAGGAATCGTTTCAATAGCATTTTTAATATTTCTTAAACGTTCCTCATATATTAATGAGTTCAAAAATTTTGGAAAAACTTTGTTGTACAGCGAAACAATACAATTTGTAGTAATAACATAACCTTCAATATCATCATTTGATCTATTAATACTTTTAGTTTCAATAAGTTCTTTGATTTGATTAAATATGTTACGTGTTTCATCCATGCATTTTTGCTGTTCTTTTTCAATTTCTGAAATATTTACCAATTTGCAATTTTTGTGTTCATGAAGAATTTCAAATATTTTAGCAAGTATATTTTGCATTATTTCTTCATTTTTCATTTCTTTTAATAAGTTGCTCATATTTTCATAAAAATAAGTGTTTTCTCTGTAAAGACTTGACATCTTGGTTCGATAATTATCAAAAACACATTCAGCTTTAGTAAATTTTAAAACTGCTTCATCCATAATTTTTTTGTCTTTTTTAATTTTTTCGTCATAAGCAGTAATAACACTTTCACGTAATTTATCAAATAAAAAGTTTGTATCATCATCGTCAAGCATATTAGATAATTCGCGGTTATAATTTTTTAATTTTACATCCAACATTTCAAAGAATAGTTCTTTTTTCTCTTTGTCTTTCTTCGATTTTTCTCGGTATTCCGTAAATACTTGATTAACAACCTCTGTTGTAGTTTCGTCTTCATTAACATCCACCGATTCATTATCCATGTTACTCAAGTCATAAATCCGCGCAATACTTTCCGCATCTTCCTTCATAGCTGGATTTAACTCTCCAAGTTTCACAAGACGTTCATACACCGCTTGAACACCATACTCCTCAATAGCACGCTCAACAGCGTCCAATCTTTCATTGTATTCCTTTTTGGTGAAATAACCGTAATTTCTCAAAAACACGGATAGATCCATGGACCCAGTTTTAGGTTCCTCTGATTCCATCGAGGCTTCCACACAGTTCAACTCATAAATCCGTGCAACACTTTCTGCATCTTCCTTCATAATTGGATTAAATTCTCCAAGCTTTCGAAGACGTTGATATACATCTTGGACATCGTTTTTGCAAATAGCATGATGAATAGAATCCATTCTTTCACCATTATCATCCTTGGTAGAATAACCGTATTTTCTCAAACTTATGTTCATCATGTTATATATATTAAAATATAGAATAATCATTTTTTAAAGTATTATAACTGCTTCTTCAGGCTTTTTTCAACACACTCGCTAATTCACACGCGTGCTCCAGGTACCACTTGTGTTCATCAAGAATTTTAGCAAGTATATTTTGCATTATTTCTTCATTTCTTTTACACCTTTAAAACGCCGACTTTAATTTTACAATTTTAATCCTTTTTATTTTTATACTTTTAGGTTTTTTCCATAAATATCCTTCTGGTGGTGGCAGTGTTTTATGTTTGTGAATAAATTCAGATGTGGCATCTATCCCAATAATATTCCTTTTATTCATTTCCTTAATAAAATTATCATGTCCTCTATATGTTTTTTTCAGTTTCTTATATTCATTAATATTTTGTGTGGTTATCTTAACTATTTTATTTTTCGTTCTCGGATTAAATGATAATGTAAATAGATTATTAGGAATAGATATTTCATAAATGATATATCCACCATAATCTTCGCTTATTTGTTTTTCAATATTATACCATATAGAATTTTTCTTGGAAAAGAAAAATGCTCTATTTTTTATAAATTTATTTTCAATTTCTGAAAGTTCCAATCCTCTATGTATTTGATAATATAGTGGCATTATATTCCTAAAGTATATAATAATCATTTTTTAAAGTATTATAACTACCTCTTCAGGCTTTTTTCAACGCACTCGCTAATTCACACGCGTGCTCCAGGTACCACATATCGCCATATGAAAGTTCATCCCAGAACATATACGTGTCATAGCACATTTTTTTGTTCCATTGCGAAATGTGTAGCATTCTGTCCTTCATCATTTTGGGATTTTCAACATCTCGAAGAGCCATCATCAGAGCTATTCGCCGCCGAGAAATTGTCTTCTTAGACGACCAACCATAATTTCGTAAGTGAAACCCATTTATTTGCTTTTTGGGTTTCTTCAATTCATTTACATATATTCGTGCCATATTTATTTGCTTTATATAATAAGTAAATCATTTTTCTAATAAAGTAATTTATGACCCTAATGGGTGCAATTTTTTTTATTTTTTATTTTTTGTCTTTTTCGCAACTTTTACACCACAATTTTATTATTTTTTCCATTTCTTCGACTTCCTTACGTTCACTTTCACTTAAAATCAATGGTACATAGGGTTTTTGAAAATCGAAACCTTCTTGAACTGAAGGAACATTAAAATTGAAACTCGATTGCTTATTCATATTTATTTCTTTTCATAACCAAATCAGTTTTTTTAAAAAAAATATCAACAGTCTTCTATGTTTAAGCATATAAAAAATAAAAAAAATAATATAATATATGGATTGCAAATTACCATTCAAAGATTTACAAAAAGTTTATTGTATTAATGTTAAAGAAAATGTAATACGAAAAAAATTTATGGAAAATCAATTTAAAAAATTAAATATAAATCCAAATATTATTGAATTTATTGATGCAATAACTCCAGAATCTGAAGAATATAAAAAAGAAATAAACAATTTAAAATATAAAAATAAAATTGCACAAGCAATATCATTAAGTCATAAAAAAATATGGGACGATATAATAAAAAATAAATATTATGCAGCACTAGTTCTTGAAGATGACATTGAATTTAATATTGATTATTTAAATAATTGTAAAAATATTAATATTTTTTGCAGCGAATTTAAAGAAAAAAAATATTTTATACATTTATTAAGTTCATATCCAGAAAAAATTATAAATAAAAATAAAAATATTAATAATAGTATTGCAAATGTAAATATAAAATATGGAGTAGGTGCATATATTTTAAGCTATAATTCTGCATTATTTTTATGTCATGAAAAATGGTTTTATCCAATAACTCAACCAATAGACGATTATATGTGGTCAATAAAAAGAAAAATGGCTTTTAAAGACCAATATGCATTTTTGCCATTTATATGTCAAAATACAAGTCAACCTAAGACACGATGCTTTAAACAACGTGTTGTATTTAGCTCCAATTTTAAAGTAATATAGCTGGGTTATCTTTTCATAAAAAGATAAACCAAATAGTAAAATAAAGTAGTTTTAAGGGATTTCGCCCTATGATGCAATCTTAATCTTTCAATTGCTGTAATTCGTCTTCGAAATTATCCGCACCGCTGTAGATAGTTTGTCTGTCAAGCGAATCATCGAGATTTTCTCGTGCAAAATCAGCCCATAATTCTTTGCTTGATGTAGACAGTGATCTCCAAGTTGGAAATGAATATCCAATTTTGTTTGTTCTGAGGTATTTCAATGCGATTTTGTGCGACTCATATGCAATATCAAACTTTTTTGTTTGTGCTTTGGGTGCCGCTGGTACAAAATCTGAATTGAGTTCATTTGCTTGATTATACCATTCGGATTTTTCTTCATCGGTCATATTGTTCCAATTACCACCGGTTTTAGACTTCTTCCACAGATTGTAAGCAGAAACACGACGTTTGTTTTTAGGTTCACAAGATCCGTTTGTCGAAACAACAGTTTGATGTCGATTTGAATTAACTTCATCGGCTTGTTGTTGAAACATCATCTTGGTATCATCATCCAAGCTGCTCCAATCTCCTCCTTGTTTCGATTTTTTCCACATATTATATGCAGAAACTTTGCGTGTACCTTTTTGCTTCTGGACTGGTTCATCATGCTGTTGTTCCTGATTGTAATTGAAAGATTTTTGGACAAACAGATGATTCATATCATGAATCATTTCTGAAATGTCATCTTGTTCACAATCTTCAAATCGTTGACTGAAGAAGGAAATCGCTTTTTGATGAAAGTCATCAGGCAATGTCATAAACGTTTCGTTATAGTTGCTCATTCTTGTGTAATTATATTTTTAATCATACCATAATCATTTTTTGTTTAAAGTAATTTAATTTTTAAATGTGTAATTTTCTTTTTTTATTGATCGGTAAGTCTTCCCATTCAATGGTAATACTCCATCTGTTATATTCGGTTATTTCATCGACTTCATAATTTAATACATTTACTTTTGTTCCATTAACCCATTCATAAAACAACTTTTCCATCGTAATGTTAAATATTGATGGATTATAAACAAAATCTTCATAGATTTTTTCATAAATTGCATCTTGATCTGAATGATTTAAACCCATAATATTTATATAATATGTTTCTCCAGATTTATAGGTCCAATCATTGTTGTTAAGTTTGGGTAAGCAAGTATAGTTAGTTTCACACATCAATTAATATATTTATATAAGTAAATCATTTTTTATTTAATCCAATTTTTCGATTATACATGATGCACGTATCCATTTATTTACTGCTTGTACAATATCACCATTATTCAACTGTAATTTAATGTCATAAATACTATTATTGATAGACGAAATAATTTTTCCTTCGTATATTTTTGTTTCATCTATGTACTTAGCAGAATAAGGTAACGTAGATCCTCTTATATTATCCCCTATTTTAAGGTTACAAATAGGGTAATATATATCGTTGTGTAAATAACGTTTTTCATTTTCATCAATATTTAATTCCATAATTATTAACTAATATATTTTAAATCATTTTTTATTTATGTAACTAATGTCCCGCATAACATTTTTTAAAATATAACATCTATAATGATGCAAAATATTAAGACGAAGAAAAACTATTTTTTTACCATGTTTATTAATTTCGTTAATTAAAAATAAATGTCTAATATTTTCATTATCTTCCAAAGAATATTTTTTTTTACAAAATTTATTATTGTAAAAAATAAAATTTTCTTCTTTAAAATAATTACAAAACATCATATCATTTGTAAGAATGTTTATTTTTTTCTCTAAATCTTTCATAACATAATTGCATTCTTTTAATACTAACCACTTTTTAAATATTTTTTTGTCTATTTTTTTTCTACGAATTTCTTCATGTTCTTTTGGATCATAATCAAATACTGCCATAATAATTATTAATATAGTGTATAATTAAAATTGTTATTATAATTAATGGAATTATTTCATAATTATTATTTGATTTATAGTTGTTTGTTATTTTTGGAGGATTTTCAAGACTATAAAATTTAGTTTTGTTCTTTGTTGATCTTAATATCATTTTATAATTTGTAATTTTAAAGTAAAAATTTTAATACGCATTAACAAATGCATTGATCTTCTTTTTTATCGTCAATAATCATATTTAAATAATTAACACATTTTTTATGTTTATTTTTCTTTGTTAACTCCACTGCATAACATATATCGAATATTTCGAAAAAATCATAATTAATATAAAAAAACCATTTTAAAATATCAAGCTGTCCTTTTTTTGCTGCCCAAAATAAACCATATTTGGTGTATTTTTCGTATCTGTTTTTAAATAAGAAATTAAGAATTTCTACATGCCCTTGCTCTGCAGCCCAATCCATTGCATATGTTGTACATCCTTCTGTTCTGTTAATATGTAACCACAAAACAATATCGAAATGACCATTACGTGCTGCCATATCCATGGCACATACTGTGCATGAAGCACCTATATTATGTAACCAAACAACAATATCCAAATAACCATTTTCAGCTGCAAGATCCATAGCCAGTGGTGTACATTTACCACCATTTTTAAACAGCCAAATAAGAATGTTTAAATGACCGTTAGAAGCAGCAAGATCCATTGCTTTTTCGGTAAAGTTTATTCCATGATTATGAAATCTTTGTAACTGTTTCATGTTACCGCATTTAGCAGCTTCATCCATAACATTATAACAAAAATACATACTAATAATTAGTCTATATAAATCATTTTTTTGCAAAAATAAAAATAAAGCATTAAGAACAAGTCATAAAAAAGCCACCACGTTGCCACATTCCCCCATGTTGATTACAGTGTCCTTGCCCCACTTGTTGAACTTTAGGAAAACCAAGAGTGTCTCTCACTTTGTTCATCCATAATATGACATCGTCTTTTATAGGATGAACATAATCATCACTATTCACATAGACCAAGTACGGATTTATATCAAGAGATTTTCTGTAGGTGATTGCTAGTTTTTCATTTTCATATTTAGGTTGAAAATACCTAAGAAAAGATTCAATTTGTCTAATATCACCACTTCGTATAAATCTTTCATACTCACCATGAAGATATACCATGGTATGAATGTGTTCAGGATAACCATCTTGATCAAATTTAAGTTCTAAATGACTATAATCAACATCTACACCTTGCTTCATATAATAAAACATCAATACTCTTGCAGTTTCATAATCCTGATTTTCAAACAAATTCACAATTTTTTGCTCAGGTGTCCGTGGATTGATTTCTTCCCAAAGAGGAAAATTTCGAACATCATGACGACATTCGGGGCATTTATCTGCTTGAGCATACCAAGGAGTAATGCAGTCAACGTGCGCATAGTGACCATTCGGGCAAATAAGCACTTGTTCAAGACCTGTGTCTTCATCTGGACCAGCTTCAGTGCAAATAACACAGACGTCTTCTGGTGACATTCCACCACCGACCATAGAAAAAGAGGAATCCATATAATTGTATAAAACATTTTTTTCGCAAAAATAAAAATAAAGCATTAAGAACAAGTCATAAAAAATCCACCAACCATATTGCCCCCTTTTTTAGACACAAAGTCGTACTTTTTCAAAATCACAGGGTCGATATCAGGAGTATATTCGTAAAAGAAATCAACCTCTTTATGTGAAGGCATGTTTTCTCGTAAATGTTTTTTATACACGTTATAAACAATAGCTGGTATCTTCTTTTCACCAAATTGAGATACACGGTACATATTCAAATACTTAGATGTATCTTCGTCTGTTTTCACAAAAATTATAGCTGTTTTATAGCCTGCATTTTTAGCCATAGTAACAAATTCACGACGGTCTTCAATCTTGGCATTGGTTCTGTCGATGAAAATGCATTTTGCTTCTTTAGAGCTCAGTAAGTCTTTATAAACTTTAAAAACTTTAGCTCGTGTTTTGAGAGTATCTTGGTTAATTACAACCCCATCAACACATTGTTGTGCAAGTTTTTTTGCATAATAGCTTTTTCCTGAACCAGGCATACCAACCATAATGAACACCGTGTTTTGAGTTGTATCAACATTTGGTTCCTTGTTAGTAGGAGTAGAAGGAGCAACAACAGGAGTAAAAGCAGCAGGACCAACAGAAGACACATTTTTGCCACAAGAGTGGCGCAAAAAAGCATCATAGCCGTACAAAAAAGGTAATCCAATGTTGTTTGCAAACATTCTGTCAGACTGAGAAAAGTCTTTATCTGAACCAGCATCACCACAGTAAAATGAACTTGAAAGACTTATATTAACACTGTATTCACTAATGAACTGTTTCCACATCCCCATCATAGGCTTGCGATACTCGTTGTCATGTGTAGCAAAATATCCTACGCAAGATATTCCTAACATTTTTATAACATTTTCAAACTTATTTTTCATATTTTTTCTTTTTTCAACATCATTTTTGATACCTCCTTGATTGCTGAACACTACCATTGCATAACCACTTGATGCACATACTCTTAGAGCAGCAACAAGAGCATTGTCTGTAAGCTTCCAGTCATCCATATTTTTTGGAAACTTATTTCCACTTTTTGTTGTAATAAGAGTTGAATCCAAGTCGAACGCCATAATCTTGTTTGAAGGTTTGAAATTACCAACAACTACTTTCAAGAAAGGCTTGTTAAAAGAACCTGAAGTAGGAGCAACAGGAACCAAAGAAGCATTATTCTTAGCATTCGGATGTTTAATGTAGTTTCCTTTTCCATTATTCTTGGGATTAAGAGGACAAGAAGCTCTTGTTGTGTTTGGTGAGCCACACAAAGAACACTTTCCTCCACCAATCATTATAACAATACCAGCTATTTTTTTGCAAAAATAAAATTTTCTTAAGATATAAGCTATGCCAAAATGTATTGATGACCCAAGCCGGTCATACAAAGGAAACGAACCATCACCAAAAGGTCTTGGTTACTGTTCCCATACTCAAGCTGTTAGCACTAGTAAAACAGGAAATGATGGAAATACATGGACTGTTGAAACAACCTACAAAGGTACCAAACGTTGGGTAAAGAAAAGTGTTTCAAGTAAGCGCGTCTCAAAGAAGAAGACGTCAGGAAAGCGAAGAAGCCCCAAGCGCACCTCAAAGAAGAAGACGTCAAAAAAGCGAAGAAGCACCAGACGCACCTCAAAGAAGAAAACTTCTGGAAAACGCAAGAGCCCTAAGAAAGTATCAAAGAAGAAAGAGAGTTCTCTTCATTACAACGAAAACATGACACGAGAGGAAATGGCTCGATGGATGAAATCAAAAGAATTTTTACGATGGATGAAACAAATTGATAAACGCCCAAAAACATACGAAAAAACAGAAAACGGAACTTATCCTATTTCGTGGAATATCGGTTCAGATTTAAAAGAAAATGAAATCTATACATCAGGAACATCTATTTTGCTTTATAGCAAAAACGATGGATACAGAATGCCAACGCATCAAATTGGTAAAACACTTACCATGAAAAAATCTGAAATTCGCAAAAAAGTAAGAAATATCATAAAAGAAATACAAAAAGATAAAAATCTGAAAAAAATTAATAAAGTACAAACACATTTTAAACCATTTCTTTATCGTGGCAAGCCAGAAAAAGGTGCAATGATAGGAGGTATTGACATTTATTATTCTTAAAAAAGATTATTATTTTTCTTACGATAAAATTTTTCACTTTTTCAAAATATAAATTGAAAAAAATTTAAAAAGTTAAGAACAAGTCATAAAAAAGCCACCGCGTTGCCACATTCCTCCATGTTGATTACGGTGTCCTCGCCCCACTTGTTGAATAGCAGTAAATCCAAGAAGGTCTCTTACATGGTTCATCTCTTTAATGACAACATCTTTTTCGGGATGAACATACTCATCGCTATTCACATAGTCCAAGTAAGGCTTTATATCAAGAGCATTTTTCAATTTATCCTTATCTTCAATATAATCTTCATCATCACGAGGATTTTCGCCAAATAAAATAATATAACTATATATATCGTGAGCTTCAACTGCATTTAAAGCCTTTTTAATAGTTTCATCGTCGTCTTCTCCATCGTAAATATCTTGGTACTCAATATTTTTAGAATCTTCGTCTCCATTAACAGCATATTTCATATATTGAAACATTAATTTTTTTAAACCTTCAAGATTTTTATCTTTTATTAAATTTATTATATTTAATTCTTGTTCGGAAGGAACATACTTTTCTTCTTCTTGTTGTTGTATCGGTTTATTTTCAATTATATCTTTTAATTTGGTGAGAATACCTATAATATAGTCTCTATTAGGAATATTATAAAAATCGCTTCTTTCTGCGATATCAATGTAACCCCCTAAACGCAAAGTTCTATAGTCGAATAATTTCAACATAGAATCGTTGCTTGACAATTCATCAATAAAATTTTCAATACTTTTGTCATTATATAGCATCATATTGTGAATAAGCATGTGCAATTTTAATGATGTTTCAGCAAACATTTTTTTGTCTTCATTATCACTGTTGATTAATTCTGTATACAATTTTTGATAGTCAATATTTTCACTAAACGCTGTATGACCCCAAAATCTGGTTTTTAAGTATTCATAATCTTCTTTATTTATCAACTCTCTCACTTGTTTTTCTTGTTTCTGAATATATTCATCAGAACCACCATGATGACGAAGGGATTGGGTAGAACCCATAATTTGTTTATATAATATAATTATATTTTTTTTCAATAAATTTACAGAAATTATTTACTCTATTACAAAGAAATGAATTTTTTTTAGAAAGTTCAAACCCATTTTTTCGTATAACATTAATATTTTCAATATTAACTGGATTTAACACATAGTCAAAAATGTCTTGCATATTCTCCATATTACATGATATATAATTTTCATTTTCAACAAATCCAAGCATTCTTAGTTCCTCTTTAACAAATTCGTCATACGCTATTAATAGTGTACCACAAGCTATTATTTCAAAAAATTTTGATACAATATAAGGTCGATCATTCCTTGCACAACATGTAAATGCAGCTAAAAAATTATTCATTAAAGAGTAATACTTACTACCACAATAATCGTGTTTGTTTCTTTCCTTGTAACCTGGGTGACTTAAATAATAAATGCGTTCGTCGTTTTTTGCTATTATTAAAGCTTTGTGACGTGCTGGATAAATGTGTTGCGTAATCTGACCCGATAAAAATATTTTCGGCACCGGGTCATTGTTGAATTCAATATTTTTTATTAAATTTTCATTTACATAATGTGGAAACCAATATGTATTGTAACCAGATCCATAAAATTTGTTAAAACAATATTCATAAGAATTAAGTATAACATCAAAACATTTTAAAATGCTAAAACGCTGTTTAATATTATTGTGAAGGTCATCTATGTACCAACACAATTTTATATTAACATTACTATTTTTTGTATTACATAAAAATTTTTTGTTTTTTAAAATATACGAAGAACACATCCATATTAGTATTACTGACGGTGTTATTGAGTCACAAAAAGACTTAATAACGTCTAAACTAAGAAATGGTAAATCGTCAATAGTAGCTATTTTCCATCCATTATTTTTAAACTGAACACAAGGTATTCTGTATACGAGATTACTATTATTTATATTTTGATCTTTTTCATAATTGTAACTTGAAATAAATAATTTCATATTATAAAATAATTTAATATATTTTTAATAAAAAATATACTAATAAATTAATTATTCAATTAACAACAATTTTATTTGAAAAACTTTGAGGACTATAAATAGTTTTATTTTTCAAAGCTTGTCTTATTGCATGTACATAAATACCAATATTTTCCTTATTAGCATAACCAGTTATAGCTAAATAACCTTTATTGGATAAAGTATTACTAATAACAAGTGCAAAAAGTGCATTGTTAAAATTTTCTTGTCTTTTTTTCTTTGGTACATTATTTTCAAGTGACATAAGAAAGTCAAAAACTTTTTTTAGATCATTAACATTTTCTTTTTTTTCTTCTTTGTTAACTATATCATACACTATATTTACTATTGCACTATCTATATCGAGTATTATTTTTTCTTTTGATGCTTGTTCAATAATTTTTTTATAATATAAAACATTTTTATTTTCATTTTCGGGATTAATAAAATTTTGATTTAAACCCAAACCTTTTGGTTTTTCATAATTTTTTATTAATTGAATACTTTTATACAAAACAAAAGGTTCAATACTTTTTTCATTTATTAATATAATTTCATTTGTTTTAATATTCAATGGAATAGTATTTTTATTAAGCTTATCAATGTACTGTTTGTCTGAATCAAATTTATTGACATAAAATAATGTATTGTCTGGTAAAATAAATTCAAATAAATAAATATATTTTGTATGTTCATTATCAAAATTTAACAAGCAACGATAACCCTTTGGTATTATAATTCGACTAATAAAAGGAGTTCCTTCAATAAACAAATTATGACTGACTGCAAATCTAGCAGCTATATAGCTACGTGGTGTACAAGACATTATGCCTATATTTTGATATAAATTATTTTTTAGTCCTTTGAAAAAATCATCACCATTTTGCCCACGGTATAAAACAATGTCTTTATCAAGCACAGGTGAATTTAATATACATTTTTGAATTGAATTATAATAATGTATAAAATAATTGTGATAATCTTTTCCTCCGTTTTTTGTAAATGTATTAAATGTTTCAATAAAATAAGGATTATTTTCTTTTAATGATTTTTTATTTCCTTTTGTAAAAATAAGTTGGAAACCGTTACGAATAAAACTATTTAACAAAGAATATCCAGCACCAGTACCATAAAATTTTAAATAATTTTGTTCAGTTTCACTTAATGTATTAAAATAATTCTTTTGTTTGTTCAACCAATTTTGTGATGGTAATTCATTTTCAAGATCCTTACAAACATTTTTAGTTAAAAATATTCCTCTATTAAAAGTTTCAATTGCTAATTCAATAGGTTTTATAATATTATTTTCATCTTCACATGGATCTCCATCTGAAAAATATAATCCTTGTGTAAAAGCTATTTCAGCTTTTGAACCATGTGTATTACAAAATTTATCTGGACAATTAATGTTGTTTTCGTGCATAAAAGTATGAATATTTTTGTAATCTTCAATATTCAAAACAGGAAATTCACCATTTGTCATTAACTTAAATTGTTTTCTAGTACAACATGCATTTCCTTCCATTGTAAGAAAAAAATCAGGATAATTCCGATTAGTACATTTTAATTCTTTGTTTACAAGTTTTGGTCGTAAAAATTTAGGACAACTATTTTCGTCCATTATAATATAAATAAATAAATTAAAATAATGGATCAACCAAAAAACCGTGTAAACCGTGTAAACCAAATGGAAAAAATCCAAAAGGAGGGTCTACAACTCTTTGAAAAGAAAAACAAGGATTACGGAGACGCTTTTGCTAAGTATGGAACAATAGGCGTTCTTATCCGTATGGAAGACAAGCTCCAACGGTCGATTTCCATTTCCAACAGCGGCATCAATCTAATAAATAGCGAAAGTATGCGAGACACCTTATTGGATCTCCATAACTATGCAGCAATGGCATTGATGCTCATGGATGAAGAATAAGCTAAAAATGCGCTTAAAAAATAAAAAAAAATTACAACAAATTATATACGTATGAAAAGGCTTTTATGAAACTGAAGAAAAGTTTTGCAAGCTTTGAGCAGCTGACTAAGCGCAAAAACAAAAAGACAGATTGTTTTGTTGGAGCACTAGACAGCAAACAAGAAAATATAGTCGAGACTGATCCAAGGAATGTTTCTAAGAAAAACAACCTTGTGGCTCGATTTATATGCGACGTATGTTACCACACTTTTGACCTGAAAGTGGAAAGCGTGATAGAAAACGAAGAATGGTGTCCTTATTGCAAAGAACTTAAGCCAACGTGCAAAAAGGCAGCAAATTGCGAAGAGTGTAACAAGCACACAACACTCTACCATTATTTAAAAGATCAAGAAAAGAAGCTAGCCTATTACCTTGGCATAAAGGTAAAAACAGTTTTTGTTTCAATTGACCCTCGCGAAAGCCTGCTAAAACGAGACAAAACTTATGTGTTTCAGTGCTATGACTGTTTGCATGTATTTGAACTAAACACCATCTTTTTAGTACGCGGTAAGTGGTGTCCTTATTGCGAGGATCCTTCGAAACTGTGTTACGAAAAAGACTGCAGACTTTGTATAAAAAGAAGCTTTGCAAGTTATCCCTATGAAACTTCAAAGCACAAATTAAAATATCAATGTTTGCAGGGTGTTTACGACAATGTACAAAATAAAATAGTAAGCACTAAAGCATACCAAATACCTCTTTCAAGCACCGACACCGTTCTTCAATTTCGCTGCGACAAATGTCACGAAAATTTTCAACTAACATTAAATAAAGTAGTTAATCACCATAAATGGTGCCAGTGCTGCTTGCACCTTACAGAAACCATACTATACGACTGGTTCAAGAAAAAATTCAAAAAGCAAAATATACTGCGCGAGTTCAACGACTTATGGACACAAAACAAGTACTATGATTTCTGCTTTCCCGAAAAAAAACTCGTCATAGAACTTGATGGACCACATCATTTCATAGAAGTAAAAAATGGAAAAAATCCAGCAAAAACACAAGAAAATGACAGATACAAAGACAAAATAGCGTTTGAAAACAATCATAGCATAATACGCGTGCTTCAGCAAGACGTTATAAAAAACAGAAACAACTGGCAACAACAGCTTATGGAAGCCATAAACTTTTGTAAACCAAATAATAACTCACATCGCATAATGCTATACGACAACAATAACGAAGTGTATAACAACGAATTAAAGTAATTAAAAATTTAACATGGAAAACTAGAAGCTAAAATCAAGTGTGATCTATGTTCTCGTCTCAAAATATTTATTTGACAATGATAATAACAAACTTTTTTAAAAAGTCTTTTCAATTGATTATTAGCTATTCTGATATCAACCAAGTTCAATTCATTTTCCAATAATAATTTATATTTTTTTACATTATTAATCTGTAATTGCAATGAAACAATTTCTTTTGATATATTTTTTATTTGCTCCATTTTTTTATTTGCAATATCACAATATTCGTGATGTTTATCTTTATAATCTTTTTCCATTTTAAAATACAATGATTCGTCAATATTTCTTATTATTTCAATGTCATTTTTACGCTGTTTGGAAATATACAACGAATCTTTCATATTATTATTATGTATTTCCAGTTCTCTTTTTTGTGACCCATCAATGTTTTCAACAAGATTATTTTTAATTTCATTGCATTTTTTTTCTTGTTTTAACCAATTAACCTTTTCTTCGTGCATAACATCTTTAAGATCTTCTGTAACATAATTGTATGCACAATTTAGTTCAAAATACCAATTGTCAAAAATTTTACTAATATAATTTTCTTGAATAATATTAGTTGTATTAACTTTTTCTTGATCATTTGAATATTGTTCAATAAATATATCAAATAAGTTAGTAAGTTTATTTACACAATCTTTTACAATAAAATCAGCTTTTTCCAAAATTTCATCTATTGATGTAATTTTTTGATCTGGTAAAATATTCATCACAATTTGATTTTCACATAACGAAGAATCACTTTGACTTTCTGCAGGTAAAATATCGAGTTTTTGTTTCTTTGAACACATCATATAATAAAGTAATATTATAAAATCAATTTTTAAAAGTTATATGAAATAATATTTAATTTTTCAAGAAATAGCATAAATAACCAAGGCATGACCCCATATCCATCTGCCAAATCAATTACATGTTCTTTAAATTCTTTGTCAATTTTTTTGTATTCTAGTATGCTAGCACAAATAAAATCAACAAATTGATCTCCACTTTCACAAATATAACGCTGTGAATGAAATGCTGTTTCCAATGTTTTGGTTACCATTTCGTTTCGAAATTTGTTTGAAAAGTTTTTATTTTTAATATTATTACATAATCTGTACCATACATATTCTTCTATGTCTGACCAATTATCAATAGTCATTACAACATCTGCTGTTTCAGAATTATTTGGTTCGATTACAAAATAACTCAAAATGTTGTCCAAATATGTGTAGTTAATATTTTCATCGCTGTTAAATGTGCTCTCAATAGTATTGAATAAATCTTGTGCCTTTTTAATATCAGACTCATCTGCACCGTTTATCCATTGTGCAGCAGGTAATTTATCAATTGTTATGCTCATTATTATATTAATAATATTATAATCATTTTTTAATTAAATAATCTAAAAAAACAAATTAATAAAAAACAGATTATCTTTTCATAAAAAGATAAACCAAATGGATTGGTCATCACTTGCATTAATAAAAGCAAAAGAATATACCAAATGGTCTAACGAAAATGATAAAATGCCATCTATTAAGTCTGACGATCCAGAAGAAAAAAAGCTTGCAATATGGTACAAAGGTTATACCCGTAATAATAATGGAGTCAAAGAATATCCAGAAGTAAATAAATATCTTGAAGAAAATCTTCATTATATAAAAGAAACAAAAGATGACAGAACATTACAAACGGCAGAAGAATATATAAAATATTACAAAAATACAGGTAAACAACCTACTATTAAAGACAATGCAAAACTTACTCGATGGTTTCACAGTGTTTACAACAAAGACGGGTATCAAATGACAAATGCATATTTAAATAAGCATATTCCTCAAAAGAAAAAAGCAATTGACCAAGCAATGGAATATGTAATGTGGTTTAACGAAAAAGGAAAACCAAAACGTACAGTCAAAGACAAAGAAGAAACTCGTCTTGCAAATTGGTTAAAAAATTATTTAACCCAAAACAAAAGAAATGATGAAATTGATGAAATGTTAATCAACAACAACATCATATAAAGTAAAAAATAAATACAAACCTGCATATTATTTTTTACTTTAATAAAAATCACTTTGACTTTGTAACCAGTCAATTATATTGTAATGTTTATTTATTATAGCATAATCAATGGCTTCATGAATACTTGAATCATTTAATTTGTTATTGTAAAGCCACTTTACAATGTCAAGATTTCCATGCAAACAAGCAAGATTCATTGCCCATACACTGCATCCTTCATTTCGGTTTTCATTAAGCCATAGAAGTATATCCATATGTCCCCAAGCAGCAGCACCATCCATAGCCCATTTAGTACAACCATCATCTCTGTTTGAATGTAACCATTTTATTACATTCAAATCACCTTCCGCAGCTGCAATATCCATAACACGGTAACTGTAACCATTTATATCATTGTTATGCAAAAATTTTAAAAGGTCAATATCGTGTTTTTGTACTGCATCAATCCACAGATTGCTTGATTTTTCATTTAATACATTAAACTTCATATATATTAAAGTATAATACAATCATTTTTATTTGAAACATATTATATTCAACTTTTCGAGATATAATATTAAATAAGCTGGTTCTAATTCATAATCATTTGCAATATCTATAATCATAGTATAGCACTCTTTCTTCGGTACATCAATTTCCAATATGTGATTACAAATGTCAATAATAGGTTGATTTCCAGTATCGCACAAATATCTTTGAGAAGCAAATGCTGTTTCAAATACTTTTTCAAGAATTTTATTTCTAAATTCATTTGAAATATTTTCTTGCTTTAATAACTTAAAAAGCTTTTCCCATACATAATCGGTAAGTTCAAACCAATTGTCAATATCAGTAATAACTTCCGATAATTCAGAACTCAATGGACCACTTATGAAATAAAACAGTACTTCATCAAGTTCTTTTAAGTTGATGTTTTCGCCTTTTTCAAATAATGGATCAACAATGCTAACAAGTCGTTCTGCTTTTAAACGATCCTTTTTATATTCACCCCAGCGTATGTTCAACATGTATATGTTATAAAGTATAATAAAATCATTTTTTAAATAAAACTATCTAGTATTTTAGATGTATTTTTACTTATAAACCCTTGTTTTCGTAACAACTCAGTTCCACTTTTAAATGCTGTTTTATTTATTTTTTGTTGTTTTTTAATAGCTGCATTTTCCTGTTGAACCATATGTTTTTTAAATTGAGATACAGTGGTATATTTTGTATTATCATACGGTGAAACATAAATCTTTTCAATGGTGTCCCAATACTTACCATATTCATCGTCATTTTGTAAACACGAAGAAGATGGTCCATTAATACAATTCATGTATGGTAACAGTTCTTTATCAACAACTTGTTTCAAGTTTAAAAAGTCGCATTCGAAATATTCTGCACCATAATCCTTCCTTTTTATATAAATATTTTCAAGGATATCAAGAATATGCTTTTCCAATTTTTTCAGCTCATTTCCATTCACATTAACATATACAATATATAATGGTTGTGAGCCTTTTTCGTATTTATTTAGTCTAGTAAAAGGATTAGTCGCATCTGTTATACCAACCTTGTTAACTGATTGATTTTCTGCCATAGCAGAACGAGGACGTAGAATATAAATCCAACCCATTCTAACCCTTTTAACTCTTTTAACTCTTTTAACCCTTGTTTTACCTTCCTTTATAAAATCATTTTTTTAAAAAGCCGGTTTTTGGGTTTTTTAAATTTCAAAAGCTTGTCGTTTTTTAGAAAAATCGCTGCGGTTTTTTTGTTTTTTTGATAAGGGTTTGAAATTTAAAAAACCCAAAAACCGGCTTTTTAAATATATTACTATTAAAAATGATTTAACACATCTAATTATTTAAAACACCGTCTTTTATATGTATTATTAATATAATGCCAAAATATTATCAAATACATAGAGGTATCGAAAATTCAGAAGTTGAAAATAATTTTATAATAAATAGAGCATTTTTCTTTTCCAAAGAAAATTCATGGTGGTATAATGTTGAAAAAGACATAAGTAAAGATTATGGCGGATATATAATTTACGAAATAACTATTCCTAATAATTTATTTACAATGTCATTTAATCCGAGAACGAAAAATAAAATAGTTAAAATAACTAAAGAAAATATTGATGAATATAAGAAATTAAAAAAAACATACAAAGGACGTAATAATTTTATTGAGGAGATGAACAAAAGAAATATTATCGGTATAGATGCAACATCTGAAATTATTAATAAACATTGGAGTTTACCTGCACCAGAAGGATATATATGGCAAAAACCCAAAAGTATAAAAATAAAAAAGTATAAAATTGTAAAATTAAAATAAAAAACCGGCTGGCTTTATGTACATAAATCCACCCTAAAAGATACAAAACAAAACACAGGGAGGCGCGCAATCAAAAGGGAAAAAAAGTAATTAAAACAGTCTTCATAACTATTTTTTAATATTATGGATTATCTTTTTATGAAAAGA
>Ga0209047_1000202_pt1 | contig 58737 bp, 58 predicted proteins | sample SaaInlV_165m_DNA_3_FD_184681 | JGI IMG/M metagenome (GOLD analysis project Ga0209047, IMG submission 184681) | Marine microbial communities from expanding oxygen minimum zones in the Saanich Inlet - Saanich Inlet SI037_S3LV_120m_DNA (SPAdes)... | ecosystem: Environmental > Aquatic > Marine >...
TGTTGGAGCCTTTGCAGAAAGAATGAAGTTTAATGCAATGTGTATCTTTACTGTCCTTTGGGTAACTCTAGTCTATTTACCAGCATGCCATATGGTTTGGGGCGGTGGTTATCTTGCAGGCATTGGGGTCATTGATTTTGCAGGCGGGCTAGTGGTTCATGCCGCATGTGGTGTTGGGGCTCTTGTTGCTGCAATGATGTTAGGTCCACGAAAAGGATTTCCAAGCGGAGCATTAGTTCCACATAATAGACCTATGGTAGTTATGGGAGCAGCAATGCTTTGGGTTGGTTGGTTTGGTTTTAATGGAGGAAGTGCAGTAGCAGCAGACTCGAATGCGGCCATGGCTATTCTTGTTACCCATATTAGTGCTGCCGTAGGAGCATTAACATGGATGACGGTTGAGTGGATTAAAACTGGTAAGCCTACTGTTGTTGGTATCGCTACTGGTATGGTTGCTGGTCTAGCAACTATTACACCAGCCTCAGGAACTGTTGGCCCACAAGGAGCCCTCTTGATTGGTCTGCTTGCAGGACTTGTTTGCTTCTATGCAACTCAGATGATAAAGGGTTACTTTAAAATTGATGATTCTTTAGATGTGTTTCCTGTTCATGGTGTGGGCGGTATTTTGGGAATTTTAATGATTGCTTTTTTAGGCAAATCAGATGGGTTCTTGGGTGCAGGAGCCAGTGGGTTTGATCCGTCTGTTTTTGATCAATTTATGATTCAACTCCAAGGAGTGGTAATAATATGTCTTTGGACATTGCTCTTCTCATGGGTTGCATTAAAAGTTACTTCTTTTATCACACCACTAAGGGTTGATGAAGAAAGTGAGCATGAAGGTTTGGATCTAACCGAGCATAACGAAACGGGCTATCACACAAGCTAAGTCTTCTTCAGCTTTCTGATAGCAGGATTGGCGTATTGTTCTAAGAATTTAGAGCGTACGCCTTCCTCTAATTTACTCATTCTTTTTGTTAACACTTCTTTAGCCTTAATTATCTCTTGCTCTGTGTATTGATGAGTATATTGAAAATCTAAACCTAGCAGCTGAAGTGCAGCATAGTTGGTGGCATGAAGCTCATAGTTAGAAACAATCGAGTTTGTTATTTGCTCACCTATAACTTGGTAATCATCACCCTGCTCAAATAACATAGGTGCAGCAATGTTAATTGTGACATTGCCCTTCAAACCTGTAACTCCGTTAGCAATACTTTGCAAATCCTCATTCTTTTGTTTGATGTAACTACTGCCTGCTTCCATGGCAAATAATTCTTTCGATTTCAGCACATCATTAGGATCAAGCTCATATGAGATTGAGATCGGAACCACTTTCAATGAATTAAAATAATCAGCAACTGATTCTGTTTTTCTTTTGCTGAGATGAATCATTTTTAGTAAGGCGGGGTCTGTTTCATCAACACCATCTTTTGCTCTACCCTGTTTTTGGGCAATCCATACAGAATCATTGTCTTGAAATATACTTTTATATATAAATTGAGAGGCCAAAGATAAACCTGAATAGATTTCTTTTTTTGTGCCACCAGATCTATGGATAATAAAACTCTTGTTCAGCCGAAAGAGATCTGAGGCCCACGACTCTTCCATAAGGTTATTTCCAACAGCAATATTGAAAGTTTTGTACCCAGACTTATAGAGTTTAAGTGCCAGTAATGCTGCATCCAAAGAAATATCTCGATGATTAGAAATAAATAAATAACCGGTGTCTTTTTTTAAATGCGACATACCATTCACATTAAAGGTTGCGATTGATTCTTTAACTACATTTTCCATCAAGCTTTTAAATACTTGCTGATAATCATCGATTGTATGAATGTTCTTAGCTTTTGAAATAAGTTTCTGTTTTACAAAAAATTTAATGAAGGGTAGTTTTGAAAGAAAGCCAGGAAACTGCAAACCCATTAAAGCTTTTAAGACATCTGGATTATTGATTAAGGATTGAAGAACTCCCTCTACTTCATTGTCAGCGTATGGCCTAATTTTCTTGAATGGATCCATGGCATCAAGCTAATAGTTGAATCATCACGCCTGCTGCAACTGCTGAACCGATAACCCCAGCAACATTAGGCCCCATGGCATGCATAAGTAAAAAGTTTTGTGAATCATTCTCCAGACCAACTTTGTTAGCAACTCTCGCTGCCATAGGAACAGCAGATACACCAGCTGCACCAATCAATGGATTGATTTTATTAGCACTCAAAACATTCATGAGTTTTGCCATCAAGATTCCAGAAGCCGTGCCAATAGAAAACGCCACTATTCCCAATGATAAAATTCCTAATGTCTCAGGGGTCAGAAACTGATCAGCGGCTAACTTAGATCCAACTGCTAGACCTAAAAAAATAGTTACAATATTGATTAAGGAGTTTTGAACTACCTCGCTAAGTCTTTCAACAACCAATGATTCCCTCATTAAATTTCCAAAACAAAACATACCTATCAAAGGCGCAGCGCTAGGCAACATCATGCCAACAAGAAAAACCAAGATAATTGGGAATATGATTTTTTCTGTTTGTGAAACCTCTCGAAGTTGAACCATTCTAATTTTTCTTTCTGATTGCGTCGTTAACAATCTCATGATTGGAGGTTGTATTAATGGAACAAGAGCCATGTATGAATAAGCAGCAACCGCAATTGCACCCAGAAGCTCTGGGGCTAAAATTGATGAAACATAAATAGCTGTTGGGCCATCTGCACCGCCAATTATTCCAGTAGCTGCAGCTTGTTTTAAGGTGAATGACACAATACCTAGATTGTTTAGAAGCAAAGCGCCTAATACAGTAGCAAAAATTCCAAACTGAGCTGCGGCTCCCAATATCAATGTTTTGGGGTTCGCTAGCATTGGACCAAAATCAGTCATTGCACCCACTCCCATAAAGATTACCAAAGGTGCAACACCCGAGCCTATTGCAAGTGCATAAAAAGTATTCAGTATTCCTGGCTTATATCCAAGCTCAGCTGCGTATTCATTCAGCAACCATAGTTCTGAATGAGAGGCTGTTTTTAAAAAATTGGAAATTAATTCTGCATCTGCTAATGAAATTAACGATAGCACACCATTAAGCTCGGCAGGATTTGATGAGAAGATTAATTTTTCTATTGGGCTAAGCGCCAAACCAATTTCGGGAATGTTTGTAAGAATAGCCCCAAAGCCAATTGGAAGCAGTAGCAATGGTTCGAATTTTTTGCTAATAGCTAAAAATAAAATTAACAGGCCTACAAGTAGCATGATTGACTGGCCCGAGGTTAGGCTAAAAATACCTAAACTAGAAAATATAACTTCTAAATTCATTAACTCTGAATGGCAAAAAGTGGATTACCAGGTTTCACTGTGTCTCCAGGTTTTACAAAAATTTCTGTAATGGTTCCAGCTATTGGAGCTTTAATTTCTGTTTCCATCTTCATTGCCTCCAAAATTAAAACTATTGAATCTGCTTCTACCGCATCTCCTCGAGAAGCTATTGCCCTAAAAATATTGCCACCCAAGGGCGCTTCTATAATTTGACCTGAGCCAACATTGTCAGTAGTTTCAGTTTTGGCAATAGGTTTTGGTGCTAACCCATCATTAATTGAAACTGAATTATCCTCTTTAAGAGTTACAGAATAATCACTGCCATCGATGGAAACAATATAAGAGGAATCATTGAGTTGATTTACATCCATGGGTTCAGTCTCAAAAAATTCAGGATTATCGATATTATTTAAGAAGGCAAGGCCTATTTCTGGAAACATTGCATAGGTAAGCACATTTTCATCTGAAAGCTCAGAAGACATTTTTTTCTCTTCTATAATCTTAGAAAATTCCTCTTTCACTGATAAAAAATTATCACTTAAAAGATCTGCTGGCCTGCATGTTATGACCGCACTGTCGCCAATTCCGCTTTGTTGCAAATCCTTGTTAACTGGTGCGGGGGTGGCTCCATATTCTCCTTTTAATAATGATTTAACTTCATTCGTAATTGTCGAATACCTATTGTTTGAAAGAACATTGATAACCGATTGAGTGCCTACAATTTGAGAGGTAGGAGTGACCAATGGAATAAAACCTAAGTCCTCTCGAACCTTTGGAATTTCTTGAATCACCTCATCAAATCTATCTAGTGAATCTTGTGCTTTAAGTTGATTTTCGAGATTAGTTAACATCCCTCCTGGAACCTGTGAGGAAAGAATTCTTGCATCTACACCTCTGAGAGATCCTTCAAAATTTTTATATTTTCTTCTCACCCCTTGAAAATGCTCAGCAACGCCAGTTAACTTTTTAAGATTAAGGCCTGTATCTCTATTTGTCCCCTCTAAAATACTAATCATTGTTTCGGTTGGAGAATGGCCATAAGTCATGCTCATGGAAGAGATTGAAGTATCAATATTGTCTAGCCCTGCTTCGATTGCTTTTACTCCTGTTGCAACAGACATGCCGGATGTTGCATGACAATGCATATGAATTGGAATCTCAAGAGATTCCTTTAGCTTTGAAACTAACTCAAAAGCAACATACGGTTTTAACAACCCAGCCATATCCTTAATCGCAAGTGAATGAGCGCCCATGTCTTGAATTTTTTTTGCTAAATCTACCCACAAATCAATGGTATGAACTGGACTCGTTGTATATGAAATAGTGCCTTGAGCATGCCCTTCTACAGCAATAACAGACTGCAAGGCATGATGCATATTTCTTGGGTCATTCAAAGCATCAAATACTCTAAAGACATCTACACCATTATTTTTGGAGCATTCAACAAACTTTGCAACTACATCGTCAGAGTAATGTTTGTAGCCCAGTAAATTTTGACCCCTCAAAAGCATTTGTTGTGGAGTATTTGGCATCATCGATTTAATGTTTCTGATTCTTTCCCAGGGATCTTCTCCCAGATATCTGATGCATGAATCAAATATTGCTCCACCCCATGATTCCACAGACCAAAAACCAACTGCATCCAAATCTGTCAAGGCGGCTTCCATGTCCTTAAATCTAAATCTAGTTGCTAATAATGACTGATGCCCATCTCTTAAAACAACCTCCGTTACCCCAATTTTTTTTGATTCTGTCATCAGCGAAGATCTCCAAAAATTTCATTAATAATCCTATGGTGGACTTTAACCGTATCGGCACTATCTATAGGTGATGTCTTCTCTAATTTATGTGGCGGCGAAGTGGAAAAAATTAATCTCAACATATTGATAGAAATTATTAAAAGCAATAAAAATGTAAAGACCACTATCATGCCGCTGTACAGAAGATTCATCCCTTCTATCATTAATATCTCTTGGTCTGTCATTGCAATATAAATTTCTACTTTTAGTATTCTAGATTATAAGATCTGTATGATTTTACAGCAATCTCAGTACAATAATGAAATGTTAACTCATCCATATTTAAATATTAACGGTACTGCAATTTCTGCTCATAGAGGTGGAAGCATGGAAGCGCCAGAGAATACACTAGAAGCATTTGAGTATGCTCTAGAACTAGGCTGTGCCTATATTGAAACTGATGTTCAGCTTTCGGCAGATGGTATTCCGTATATTTTTCACGATGATAATTTATTAAGATTGCTAGGTCGTGAAACGCTTTTTAACTCTCTTAATAGCTCTGAAATAGATAATTTAAGATTGTTTGATTCATATCAAATACCTAAACTGAAAGCTGCTCTAGATAAATTTCCTGAAGCCTTGTTTCAGATTGACGTTAAAACAGATGAAGTGGCTATGCCCGCCCTGAAAGTTATTGAAGAGTGCAACTCATTGAATAGAATTTGCATCGCAAGTTTTAGCAGTGATCGATTAAAAAAAGTTAATAACGCTTACCCTGAAGTGTGCCTTTCTATGGGCCCCAAAGAGGTGGTAAAACTTTTATTAGCGAGCTTTGGTCTTTATCGAAAAAAAATTCCGGGCAATTGTTTGCAAATCCCCATTTATCAATATGGCATCAAGCTGGTGACACAGAGATTTGTTGATTATGTTCAAAGCATTGATTTGAAAATCCATGTTTGGACCATTAATGATGTGCCAACAATGCAAAAATTAATTGATATGAAGGTGGATGGAATTATTACCGATAAGCCCAGTGAACTTAAAAAATTAAATTCTGTAAATTAAACTGCAGGCTTTTCAGCCACAATCCTCCAATTTAAATCTGCAATCTTAGCTTTTTCAGCATCTGTCCAGGCCTGCCCGCCTGTTTGCAGTAATTCAAGAGATTCCTCAACCCATGGAGGTAAAATTCTAATTTTTTCAAGAAGCCGTATAACTTTTCTGATGCCAAAGATTAAGTTTCTCTTTTGTTCGCAGATTGGCCAAGCAGGTTTTTTTGATGGCGCAGATGTAATAATTTTAAACCCTGCTCTTTCTAATGCAGCACAAACATCTGCTGGATACATTGACTGGGTAGCCGCCAATGTTGGTAAGTATGTTTTATGCAAAGCAACATGCTCTTGATTATTCCAATCAAAATATGGTGAAAGTAAATATTCTGAGCAAGCATATCTGGAGCCAGGCTTTAAAATTCGATACATCTCTCTGGCACAATCATCAAGCTCATCTTTCTTAAAAAAAGGCCAGACAGCTTGCACTGAAAAACATCCGTCAAATGACTCTGAATCATAATCCAAAGGCTCGTGATGGTCGCCCACTTTAAAATTAAGCCTGTCACTCATATTTGTTTCTGCAGCCCAGTCAATAGCATTTTCAATTTGATTCGGATCAATGTTGTAACCAGATACTTTTCCACCTGATAAGGTTGCAAGGTAGTGGGCTATTCGACCTCTGCCACAGCCCATATCTAGAAGATGCGATGATTTGGAATCACGAAGATTTAATTCTTGAAGCAAGGCCTGCTCACAGATGAGCTGATTATCATACAAGCCTTTAGAGTCATTAAATTGGGGTGGAATGTAAAGCTTTTCTAGGTCGAAAACAGACAGCATATTATTTAAAACTTTATAATATGCAGCAACTGCCTTTGTCTCATCTGCAGTTTTCGTCTCCTCTCCAGCTTGCATTCTTTGAAAAAATTTATAAGCATTAATGCAGCCTTGCTTGTCTTCAGCTGATAAAGTTGCAAGCCTTTTTAGGCCAATAAAGGAAGTTTTGATTCTGTACCAGTTCATGCAATAAATCATACACTGAAAAATAAGCATGTATGCAACTATAAAATTTCAGAAGACCTATATTTTTTTACTTCACTAAGAATGGTTTTAATGTCACCTAGGTCCAGAGGTTTATGATCTCTAAAGGTAGAGGAAATTTGATACAAAGGACTAAGTTTCAAAATATCTACATGGGCCTGAGTAACAATCTGATCTATGTAATTTAGATATTCTGGGGTTGTTTCATCGTCTTTTCGATCTCTAATTTCAGGAAAACATTTTTGAAACCTTTGAGATATATCTCTCATGAGATTTAGAGGAACCTTGCAAAAATTTTCCTTGCAAACATATACATTGGGATAATTATGCAAGAAGTAATGATGATCTCAATCCATGAATTAAATTGAAGAAAACTCTTAATAAAGCCTGCTAAAAATAAGCTGGCTAAGCCAAGTAGGCTGTACAAAATAATTGAGTTACGACTGAAAAGATTCATTTGCGCTTTTTACCTTGAGGAGAATAATTGCGCCCATGATAAACAGAGCTGCTATAGGGATCAAGCCATATCGTGTGTCTTGAAAAAAAGTAACGAATATTGCTACCAATGCCGGTCCTAGAAAAGCTCCAGCTCGACCAAACATATTATAAAAACCAAAGTACTCGCCTGACTCATTCTGAGGAATTAAAGTTGCATAGTAGCTTCTAGAGATAGATTGAATGCCTCCCTGTATTGCACCCACCATGGATGCCAAGATATAAAATTCTATAGCATTGGAAAGAAAGGCAGAATAAGCAATAACAACCAAATAAAGAGAGATGGTAAACAGCAGTGTATTTTTATCACCAAATTTATATGCAAACTTAGACCAAAGCAACGTGGTAGGAAATGCAACAAACTGAACCAAAATTAGTGCAACGATCACATCGCTACTTGGTAATCCTAAATTTAAAGCAAAATCAGCAGCCATAGCCATGATGGTATGCACGCCATCGATATACAAAAAGAAAGCAAGCAAAAAAATAAAAACATTTTTTTTTGAGGACACGGTCCTCAATGTGTTAAAAACCTTTGAATAAGCAAGTTTAAAATGTGAGCCTGATTCATTAGAGCCACGATCTTTTATCTTTAACAAAATAGGTATTAAGAATAAAGTCCACCATACAGATACACTTAAAAAAGACCATCTCACAGCATCGGCAACACTTGTTAAACCAAAAAATTCCGGTTTTATTGTCATGGCAGCATTTATCAAAAATAATAGGCCGCCACCAAGATAGCCAAATGCAAAGCCATAACTTGAAATTCGTGCAATGGTGCTCTCATCTGAAACTTGAATTAACATTTTGTCATACAGAGTATTGCCAGCTGCAAAACAATAATTAGCAATACCAAAAAACACTAATGCTTGAAGCCAAGAACCAGCAGGAACGAGATACAACATAGCAACGGAGATTATAGAAACAGCAGCAAACCCAGCAAACAGTAATTTAGTTGTTCTAGAAACGTCTGTAAGAGCTCCAATAAATGGAGAGGTAAAAAGCAAAACTAGATTTGAAATAGTAAGCCCCCAACCCAAATAAGCTGTTTTGACTTCAGCATCAAGGCCTGAGGCCCAGAAATCATTAAAAAATATAGGGAAAAAAGCTGCTATTACGGTTGTTGCAAAAGCTGAATTACCGCCATCATATAAAATCCATGCCTTGGCTTCGGGCGAGAGTTTAGCTCTGTTCATACCAGCACTGATTATTATCAATGTGTTTTGTAATTAAGCCTCTGAATAACAGACAATTTAAGTGACCAAGAGATTCACCCGTAGCCATAATAAGATTGCTATCATCAATCTCTCGCTTGAAAAGCACATCAAATACATCCACAGCTCGCTTCGGAGTTTTGAGAACTGCATGCAGCTTGTCTAAAGATGATTCGTGATGTTTGATTAAAGCATTTAATCTTTTGTGTGCTCCTAAAAAAGGCCGGCCATGTGCTGGCAGCACCAATACATCTTCAGGTAAAACAGAAATTAATTTGTGACAGGAAGAAATCCAATCTTCAACTGGGTTGGCAGATGGCTCGGTAGGAAAAATACCTACATGGGAACTAATGGTAGGTAGGAGTTGATCTCCGCTAATAAACATATTTAAATCTTGAGAAAAAAAACAAAGATGTTCCATGGTATGTCCGCGACCTTCAATAGCAGCCCAATCAATACCATTGACGTTAATAACATCGCCTTCTTTGAGTCGATTATAAGATTGAGGCAAAGGATGAATAATGGAGCCGAAAAATCCAAACCTTTCAGTAAAGGATTTGATCTGCTTTTCAGTCATTCCAGCCTGTGTATAAAAATCGACGGCTTCATTAGGAACGTTGTCTCCAGTATCTGCAGAGAGCATTCGACACTGCAAATAATCAGTTCTACTCATGCTAAATGATGTATTGAATTTTTTCACAAACCAACCGGCCATACCAATATGATCTGGATGCATGTGAGTAACAACCACATTATTGATATTAAGCTTCTCAGACTGAATTAAATGAGTCCAAGCATTTTTTGTATCCTCAAGATGCATGCCTGTATCAACCAAAGTCAGATCATCTTTTCTACCCAGTCCCCATAAATTTATGTGATTAAGTGACATGGGTAAAGGCATTCTGATCCATCGAACATGCTCATTAATCACCTGCAAGGTTCCTGATTTTGGGACATCATCAATTGGGAAGGTTAATCTTGCTTCAGAATTCATATTTGATTATGGAAATATTAGGTGGTTATACTGGTTGGATGAATGAAGATACGCAAACTATTAGAAACTTGGGGCTGTTTGTTTTAGGCATAGGTGGGTTAATTTTTATACTAGGCATTGTAGCTTATTTATTATTTAACTTTTAACTTGCCCGGCTTTGAGCCGCGACGCAAAGCTTTCAAGAATGCATTGGCCTCCACAGGTTCAATCACATCGTTATCCTTGACATAACTGCTACTCCAAAACTCCTGCCAGGATGGAAATAGGTCATGAAAAAAACCTTCATAGCTATCTTGGTCTGGCCATCGCATCTTACTGCTTCCTAAGGGAGGTTTATTTAGATCGGTTGCATACCAGTACATAGGTAATCTTTTTTTAAAGAACCATCTTCCATCAACCCTTTTGTAAGTATCCCAATAAAGCATCTGCATGATGATCCACTCATCACCTGTTTCATGTTCGTTTTTTGAATACACCAGGCCGATGGCTGAGTCAGAGCCTTCAAAATCAATAATATGGTTTCCAATGTGATGAGAGGTTCCAGTAAATTGATCTCTAAATGTCGCATCAGCCCACTTTTTTAATGCCTGTCTTCCACTTGCTTCTTTGCCCACTCGCACATCAGGAACAAAGAGATTTACATGCATATCAAGATCTCTCATATCAAGAGTTACAGAATATTTAGCTGCAAGTTGTCTGATTTCATCAAGAGACTCCAGCCGATCGATTCTATCTTCAATGTCCATTTTTATCCTGGAGGCCACTGCAGCGGTCTGCCACTCAAAAGGTGAAGGTGAAGATGAAAGACGCTCTGCCCTGCCTTAGCACCATTATTTGTAACAAGTCTAAAAGTTTCATCAAGCTCTAAATCTCTAGATATTTCTCCAGCCACCCACATCAAGTGACCCAGCAATTCTTTGTCTGATTTTGTTGCATCAGAAAGTTTTGGAATCGGTTTCTTTGGAATTATAAGGAGATGCGTCGGCGCTTGAGGATTAATATCCTTAAATACAAGCGAAAGATCATCCTCGTAAATAATATCTGCAGGGATTTCCTTGTTAATAATTTTAGTGAACAATGTGTCCATAAAATTACAACAGGAACCTAATCATTCTAAACCCAACATAAAAAACACCAACAGAAATACCTAAGGCTAAAATAATTAACAGGAGATCTCTTAGTGATTTAAGAAATTGTCCTTCTGGAGAATTTTTTAGTAATTGTTGAACTAAAAAGAGTGTTGCAACGATTGATAGGAATAATATTATTAAGGTGATCATAATTACTTAAATATAGAGCCTACCGAGACCACAAGCAAGGCTAGAGCTATTGCCCATGCAAAACAAGCAATCAGATCAGCCAAGAAAAATCTTTTAAGTCTCAGATCGGTAATACCAAGCAAAAAAGGAACCAGGGGCCTTATGGCTGGAATAAACCTTCCAACTAACACAGTAAATGGGCCGAAACGATTTAAAAATTCTTGTGTTTTAGTAATTGCTGATTGACGTTTTTTAATAAACTTTGATTGCAATAGGCTTGGGCCGACAGACTTGCCCACTAAAAATCCACAAATATCTCCAGCATGTGAACCTAAAAATGCAATTCCACATATGTATGGCAAAGTTAATAATTCAATGTTGTAAAGATATATGCACAGAGAAAACAAGATTGCGCTGGGCATGAAGCTGCCGGTGATAATCATTGATTCCATAAAACCAAATAGAAAAACTAACATCCATCCATATTCAGGATTTGATTCTAGGAAAAGTTGGATTTTATCAAATGGCATAACTAGTTACTCTTCTTAGCAAAGAATTTTTCAACTGCTTTTAAATTATCTTCAGAGCCAAATAGTTTCTTCATGGCTTTAGTCTCTAAGTTTCTTGCTTGAATGAGATCATCTTTGGCAAATGATTTAAGTATAGATTTTGTTTCTATTATGGATGCAAGAGATTGATCTTTCAGCTCATTTGCATATCCAATTGCTTGATCTAAAAAATCTTCACCAACGTATTTTGCTAAACCAAGCTCAAAATATGAACTGCCATCAATAGAATTTGATTCAAAAAGAAGCTGTGCGGCTTTTTGGTACCCAAGAGCCTGAAATAATAAAAAAGAGCTGCCAACTTCTGGCGCCAAACCAAGATCAGAAAATGGATATTTGATTTTTGCATTTGGCGAAATAAATACAGCATCGAAGTGCAAAAGAATTGTTGCCCCTCCACCCACCGCTGCTCCATCAACAGCACCTATTAATGGTTTTTGAAAATTAATCAGGGCGTCAATACATGTTTCAAAAGGTACTTCATATTCATTCCCGCCCACACCAATCATGCTTGTCAGATCTACGCCAGATGAAAAAGTATTAGAGGACCCGGTAACGATCAATGAGTAAATAGAGGGATCATCACTAGCAGAATTTAACTCATCTCTAAACAAGCCCCACAACTCTGCATCGAATGCATTTTTTGTTTCAGGGCGATTAAAGGTAAGGGTGCGCACACCATCATTGGTTTCGATTAGAAGTTTACTCATTTTCCCTTGAAGTTAGGTTTTCTTTTTTCAGCAAATGCTGTCAGCCCCTCCATCATGTCTTCGGTAGAAAAAATAGGTTGTCCTATCTCAAGCTCTTTCTCTAATGCCTCAGACTCAGGGAAGCTTTCATCAATTTCACGCAAAGATTTAACAATTGCTTGAATGGATAATGGTGCATTCGAGCTAACTGTTTCAGCTATCTCCATAGCCTTATCTAGCGCGCTTCCATCTTCAACAACATGACCAATCAAACCAAATCTCAAAGCTTCATCTGATGTAATTCTTCGCCCTGTAAGTAGGGCCTCTGCAGCAAGGGTGTAGGGAATTTGTCGTCTCAAACGAACAGTTGAACCCCCGAGCGGAAACAAACCTCTGAGAGGTTCTGATAAACCAAACACTGAACTTTTACCAGCAACACGAATATCTGTTCCTTGGAGAATCTCAGTTCCACCAGCAAGGGCAAAACCTTCTACAGCTGCAATAATGGGTTTATTGGGTCGATTATGTCTGAGTAATGATTGCCAGTGCAGATCTGGGATTACTTTTAGTTTTTCCATCATGTCAGAATCTTCATTGCCATCTTTCATTGCGCTTAAATCAGCACCAGAGCAAAAAGTGCCACCTGCACCAGTAAGAACTGCGCAACGTAAATTTGGATCCTCATCCAATTTCCTCCAAGCCTCATAAATAGTTACAAGCATGCCAGGACTAAGAGCATTTCGTTTCTCGGGACGATTTAAAGTGATCACCATGATATGACCCTTTTCTTCTACTATTGCATGATCTGTATTCATAAAATTCTCCTTATTAATCTGGCAATGATGAAACGATCCACATTGCAAAGAATTGAGCAGCTCCCCCATATGCATGCCCCATGGCAACCTTTGCACCATCCACTTGATGATCCTTACCCAATCCCATAACTTGAAGTGCGGCCTCTCCAAAACGAATCATGCCAGATGCACCAATTGGATTAGAGGATAAAACACCTCCAGACATGTTAAATGGCATTTCACCACCCATTGCTGTGGCTCCTTGATCAGTTAATTTCCAGCCCTCACCCAATTCACAAAAACCTAAGTTTTCTAACCACATAGGCTCATACCATGAAAACGGAACATAAATTTCTGCGCAATCAATCTCTTTTAAAGGGTTGGTAATGCCGGCTTGGTTATAAATATCTTGAGCGCAATCAATGCCAGCTTGAGGATTAACCTCATCTCTTCCAGCTGACAAAGTACCTTCTGACCTTACAGCCATGCCCTTGATCCATGCCACATCTCTTGAGCCAACTTTATCCTTTGCTGTAATTACCATTGCACAAGCCCCATCAGAAGATGGGCAACTTTCTAGGTATCGCAAAGGCTCCCAAAGCATCGGAGTATCACTAACCATTTTCTCATCGATGCCTGGAATCTGAAGATGCGCCAATGGATTTTTAAGAGCATTTTGACGATCCTTTGCTGCAACCTTCCAACCTATGTGTTCGGGTGCCTTATAGCGACGAATATACTCTCTAATAAAAGGTGCAAAATAACCACCTGCACCTGCGTTAATATGAGGAGAATATGGATACCGAGGCGACAAAGCCCAGGTTGCGTTTGACTCTGATTGCTTCTCAAAAGTAACTGTAAGGACTGTTTTAAATTGACCAGAGCAAACATGAGATGCAGCTATCACAGCTGTACTCCCCCCTACACTACCTGCTGTATGAACTCTTAAAACTGGCTTGCCAACAGCTCCAATTGCATCGGCAAGATAAAGCTCGGGCATGATGACGCCCTCAAACATGTCTGGAGCTTTGCCCAAGATAACTGCATCAATTGCATCCCACTCTACATTTGCAGCAAGCATTGCATTATCAATTGCTTCCCGAACCAGGCCAGCCATAGAAACATCTCTTCTTTTGGCATCGTATTTAGTTTGGCCGACCCCTATTACACCTGCTTGAATCATTTTTGTCTCTCCAAATGAACCAACATATTATGCTGAAGACAAGGACCTGAGGTTGCATGGGCTAACCCATGATTAAGTTGATCATTTTTTAATGACTCGTATGTTTTACCAATGGCATCTAAACCCGCACACATCATTACATTCCCAACCAATGGTCCACCAGAAAGGTTGGTGGGAACTTCTCTTAGATTGAGAATAGATTGAAGAAATGGAACCTCGTGACTAAATTGAGTGTGCAACTCTGCAATATCAAAATGAACATGATCAAGCTCTAGATGAGAGGCAGATGATTGAATGCTGGTTGAGCCAGCAAGATTTCGAGAACCAAGATTTGAGGATTCAATTCGATGATCAATACCCTCAATCCATATTGGATGATCGGTAAACTCATAAGCTTTATCTTCAGAGGTAATAATCATTGCAGAAGATCCATCCGAAATTGGTGGGCAATCTAGTTCTTTAAGTGGCGATGAGATAATCTGATTCTCAGCATATGCAGATTCAGTAAGATCCTCTTTTATAAGAGCGTTGTTATTATTTTTAGAGTTAGCTCTTGCTTGCATTACAGCTGATCGCATCTGCTCTTGCGTAATAATTTTTTGATCCAAGAGAAGTCTCGCCTGCAAAGCCGCCAAGCTCACTCTATCGGGCCAAAGAGGCGCAATGTAGTATGGGTCCATTTGCAGGGAGATAATAGAATCTAAATTCCCTGGAGATGATTTCCCAAAACCATAAATCAGTGCAGTTTGGGCATCTCCCATTTGGATTTTCAACATTGATTCGTACATTGCCCACGCTGCATCCATTTCAACATGTGATTCTTTAATGGGTGGGTAGGTTTGAATTGCCGAAAGACCTTCAACAAATGCAAAGGCAGCGCCTTGGAGGTAATCACAACTGCCAGAACATGTAAAATCAATATCAGTCTGGCTAATCCCTAAATTAGCAAAAAGCTCGTGAACAACAGGCATAATCAGTTCAACTTCATTTAAAGCTCCAGCATTTGCCAGGATTGGATGCTGAGCATAGCCAACAATTGCAACTTTCTTCATGAAGCCTCAAACCTCAAAGTAGTGACGTCAATATCTGGCTCATCAATTGGTGCAAACCATTTAATATTTTCAAGAGAATGAGTCCATTCATCCTGTGGTTTCCAAACAGCTTGTATTCTCATGCCTATTCTAATGGTATCTAAATCATCGTATTGAATAAGGTGTAAAAATGAAATGTTTGCTCCATCCAATCTGATCATGGCGCAGACATATGGTGGAACAATTGGATTACCTGGAATGGGTATGTGAACAATTGTAAATGATTCGATGCATCCTTTATCGGTGAGCGGAACCTCAATATCTGTAGCCACACCATCACGCGGGCAGCTTCCACGAGGCGGGACATAGACTGCACCACATTTGGGGCAAGCTTGGCCAACCAACCTTCCTTCTTTGACTTGGTGTAGAAATCTAGTGGTAGCTGATCCAGCAGTGTATTGATACTCCAAGTTAATTGGGTATTCAGCATAATCTTTTTCTTTGTCTTCCATGCTCATGCTTCTAAAATAAAATATTGAATGTCAGTGATTCTTTCTTCTTTGGTGTCTGACCAAGCAGCTGTTACCCTCGAGCCGATTTTCAAGTCATCTTCATTGCAGTCAGTGATCATATGCAGCATGGCAGTATCAGCGCCATCAAGCTTGATTAGAGCAAAAGCAAAAGGTTTCTTAAGAAGATGATGTTCTTGGGGGTTTTCAATCCAGCTGAAAGTTTCAACAATACCACCAGGTCCAACATCCTTAAAATTTGAAAGAGCCTCATGAGTTTCTGGATCAAACTCAGCAGCAGGTGAAAAAACTTTACCACTACTACTTTGGGTTCCTAAAATTTTATGCTCAGCAAGAGCTTCAAAAAATTTTGACATTACCGGACCATTGGAACGTTTGTATTTATAAGCAAGCTCAAACGGGGCTCGTAGCAATTCTTTTTGATCACTCATCTTCTTCAACCATTGTATTTTTTGATGTATCTATTAAAACATGTTTCATTAATTTTCCAGAGGCATTCCTTGGCAAAGGCGAGTTAACAAATTTCCATTTTGATGGAACTTTAAAGTCTGCTAGTGATTCAGATAGCCAGACAGATAAGTCTTTGCTTTGCAATTCAGCATTATGAGAAAAAATAATTGCCATGACCTCCTGCCCAAGATCAGCATGCGGAATCCCAATAACAGCAGATTCTTCAATATCCTTATGTGAATCTAAAACTAACTCTATCTCCTGAGGATAAACATTTTCAGCACCTCGAAGAATTAAATCAGTTCGTCGCGATGAAATAAAATATAAAGAGCCTTTTTTGAAACCCCAGTCTCCTGTTTTTAGCCATCGCTCATTTGTCAGCGATTCGTTGGATGCATCGGGATTATTGTAATAGCCGAGCATAACTGATGGACTTCTGACATATATCTCACCCTCTGAAGCATCTTGAGTAATAACATTACCCTGCTCATCTCTAAGCTCCACTTGAATGGTTGGCATAGTTTGGCCAGGTGACGAAGGTTCATTAATTAAATTTTCACCCCAATTAATAATAGTAATGGCGCCTGATTCAGTTAAGCCATAACCATAGCCAAAACTATATTTAGAGTTTGGAAATACGTCCTTTGTTCTCTCAATCAGTTTTGGTGGCATTGGCGCTCCTCCCCCTCCAACAACTAGGACACTGGGAAGGTAAAGATTTTTTGTTTCTGCTGCATCTAAGACTCTTTTCAGGGCAGTTGGAACTGCGCCGCCCCAAGAAGTAACATTATATTTTGTAATTAATTCAAGAACTTTTTCAGGAAGAAATCTACCCTCATATACCAATGTGGTTGAACCAGCAAACAAACTTGTAACAACGCCAGCAGATAGACCGGATACATGAAACAAAGGGGAAGTAAGAAGGCTGGTCGGTGTATTTTCAGACCAGTCAATTCCATGGGCAGATGAATCTTGAGATACGGCTGCGCCTTGAAGCATTGATAATGTTGAATTAGCTATCATGGATCGATGAGACGTCATCACTCCCTTCGGAGTTCCGGTTGTGCCTGATGTATACAAGAGGCATGCGCACTCATCCTCGTCCACACGAATGAAAGAATCTAGCTCATGGTCATAATCTCTTAAATTTAACTCTTCAACAATAACTACTGGGTGTTGTATAAGATCAGCGATTCTTTCAAACCTTTTTTTATCAGCAATAACAACCTGTGGATTAGCAACATCAATAGCTTTCATGGCCTCTGTGCCTTTCCACCAACCATTCAAACCGCATGCAATTGCACCAATGCTTACTGTTGCCCAAAAAAAGATAATCCACTCTGGACAGTTTGCTGCATAGATGGCCACTCTATCTCCAGCCTTAACATTATATTTTGATTGCAAGATATGGGCTGCTTTTTTAACCAGTAGAAGATGGTCAGCGAAACCAAAGACTTTTTCTTGATATATTAAATAAGGCTTGTCTCCATGACCTGCAGATAATTCTAGGAAATCCACCAATGATTTAGGTCTGTTTTTAAAGACATCCATGGATACACCAAGAACCTCTTCTTGATGGATCTCAAAAAAGGATTGGCTTTCCACCAAGGCTTGAATGTATTTATCAGAATGCATAATTAAGCTTTTTACTATCTAATAAATGTGTTGAATAATCAATGTGTATCAACATGATTTTTTTGTCAATCCTTAGACGAAATTCTCCTAGTTTGTTCACAAACTCATGATTAGTTATAGTGAATTAGATACAATAAAATTAATATTTTTTTAACAATAAAATTATGTCAAATAATGAATCTCAACAGCTAGCCGTCGTCACTGGTGGCGCTTCCGGAATTGGGTTAAGTGTAGCCAAGCGTTTTATCAAGGAAGGTTATAAAGTTTTAATTTTAGATGCTAATAAAGCTGCTGGTGAAAGTGTTGTAAATGACCTTAAATCAGATGTTTATGATATAAGTTTTGCACACTGCGATATTACTAGGCACGAGCAAGTAGAATCAATTTTTAAAACACTTGGGGACGATAGCTCTGCTGCACATGCGCTGGTGAACTGTGCTGGAATAAGCCCTGCTCTTAATGCCTTGCATCAATATCCTGTAGAGGAGTGGCACCGAGCAATAGACATTAACTTACATGGGACTTTTTATGCATGTCGTGAATTCTTGGGTCTTGCAACAAAGATGGGGTTGCAAGAAGGCGCAATTGTAAATGTTGCTTCAATTATGGGAGTGAGAGCTAGTGCGGCTCAAGCTTCTTATGCTGCCTCAAAACATGCAGTGGTTGGTTTAACAAAGTCCATTGCGCAAGATTATGCTCCAATGAACATAAGAGCAAATGCTGTGGGCCCTGGCGTGATTGATACACCAATGAATACAGAGCTCATGAAAGATGAAAATATCATGCAGTACATGCTTCAACGCATTCCTTTAAAGCGGGTTGCAACATCAGATGAGGTTGCAAATCTAATCTATTTTTTAGCCTCCGCAGAAGCATCCTACATAACAGGATCCTACTACCCTATTGATGGCGGCTATCTTGCAAGCTGAAATATTTAAAAATAAAACTACTCTAATAACTGGCGCTGCCAGCGGTATTGGCAGAGGCTTAGCTTTGCATGCTGCAAAACTCCAAATGAATGTTGTATTAATGGACCTGAATGAAGATGGTTTGAATGAGACTCATAGCCTTATGACTGACTGCCCTTCCATGGTCATTCAGTGTGATGTTTCGAACCTTGAAGACTTTACAAAAGCTAAAGAAAAAATTGAGGATGAGTTTGGCTCAGTTCATTTCCTGTTCAATAACGCGGGAATCTTTTTGGAGGGGCGAGCCTGGAAAGCTGATCAAAAGAACTGGCAACGAATTATTGATGTAAATTTAATGAGTGTTATTTATGGTTTAAATCTCTTTGTTGACGAAATGATTGCCAGCCAAGAGCGCTGCCATATTATTAATACATCATCCATGGCAGGTATTATTGTTGGCCCAGCTCTAGCGCCTTATACAACCACTAAGCATGCAGTTGTAGGTTTAACTCGAACCTTGCATGAAGATCTAGCGGACAATGATATGGTCGGTGTATCTGTGCTCTGCCCTGGATTGGTTCAAACCAACATCATTGAAAGAGATCACCTTGGCTTAGACCTTGATGAATCCTCTATTGATCAACATGAAAGCGCCAAGAACAATGCTCAGTGGCTTGCCGATGGCGTTAAAGAAGGCATGACTCCTGACGACTTAGCAACCATTGTTTTTGAGAAAATTGAAAACAATGAATTTTGGATTTTAACTCATCCAGAGTTTATAGAAGTTTACTCAGGCTACTCAACAGAACTTATTGAATCATCAACCAAAGAATAAAAACTACTTACTTTTATTTATAGATTTAAGAATGGGCTTAAAAGGAACAATTTTAAAGTTTTGATTCTTCAGCTCTTCCCCATCATAGTTATAACCGTCCTGAGCAACCATTAGACCTTTGGAAAATTTACCTCTGAGATTGTGATTGGTGACAGCGATTCCATCAGTTTCTGATGTACCATCAATCCCTTGTGGATCGTCATCAATGGTAAAACTTGAGATAAATTCGTGAGGATAAATTCGATTGTAAACGTTGTATTTATTATCCCCTTGAGATGAAAGCAAAATGTAACCCTCTTTTTCGGAAGTTTTATAGATTGTTAAGCCCTCTGGATCACCACCAATGTTACCTTCTCGAGAATCTACGATTAAAGGACTTTCAAATGGAAATTCATTTTTTAAGTTATAGGCTTTTAAAACACCATTCACTTCTTCTTCTGAAATAAATACCGTCTTATTTTCATCATCAAAAACACAACCTTCTGACTCACCCCCATTGCTGAAGGTGCCTATGAGTGTTCGAGTCTGAGGTACCCACAACTCAACGCGAGGGCCTTTATCCTCTGTAATAAAAATAATAGGGACTCCATCTATCAAGCCAGCACAAATACCATAAACATCTATGTTAGTTGGAATGGTCAATGACCTAGCTGCATTATCAAAAAGGTTGTTAGATTGTGAAAGATTATTAAAAAATTCTTGCTGATTAAATTCCCAAAACTCAATTGATTGAGCTGTTCTATTTGATGCAGCCACATAAATTTTATTATCAACCTGTCTTACATCTATATTATTTATTTCACCCAGCGCAGCATATGATGTTTTTTTACCAGAAAGGTCATATGAATAAACTCCTGCACGCTTATCAGTTCCAAGAATTATTGACTGCTTTGGATTGCTATAATTGATAACTATTGCCGGGTCATCTGCAGCGTCGCCACTCGTTGTAACTGGCTCCGTCTCAGCAATCGCAATAATAGAGTTATTATCGGAACACCCCACAAACAAGAAAATATTTAGTATTAAGGATAGTTTTACAAATTTAGACATATTGGCATTGTAACTCTAACACTATAGTATTTAAATTTTTAAAATTTGTGCTCTATGCCAATTGAAAGAATATCCTTAGCTTTTCTTTTGTTTGAGGACTCCTGCTGTGAATAGAATATAAAAATCTTGGAAGATTTCCTAAGCTGATAATCGTAGCCGATAGTTGTGTGCTTGCCTGAATCGATTTTCATACTTGATGAGGCACGCTGAATTTTAAATGTTGCCTTTGGACCAATTTTTCTAGAGAAACTAATAACATAGCCATTTTTTGTAATGCCTGATGAGAGATTTTTAGTCTTTTGATTTAATAGTCCGATCTTTGAATTATCTAATGGAATTAAAATACCAAGTCTTGATGAATCATATCCCTTCATTGAGTCATCAATTCCAATGGCTGCTTGAAAGAGATCTCCAGAAAAATTGACTGAGTAAGATCTATACTTTTTACCTGAGGATGAAGGATTCTTGATGCGATTAAATGTTGCAGAAATCTTGCCCATATACTTTGGCGTTGTGTAACCAACAAAATCCTTGAGACGATTTTCACCATGCAAAATATTCTTAATATCTGAAGCAAGATCATTAAATAGATCTATTTTTAATTGAGATTTTTTAAAGGCTGAATCGTGTGTGCCAGCAAAAAGCATGCCTAGATCTGTTTGAATGCCAACAAAGGTATTACGCTGTTTTAAGGTGCCATCATCGCCTCTTGCTTTTCCATCAACAGGATCAAATTCATACTCTGCTTGATAAACTAGTCTAAGGTTAGAATTGTCTAATAATAAGGAATTACCTCTAACTCCAAATCTTGAATCGTTATTTTTTACATCAGTTTTATTGCCATTTATCTCATTTGAAATAAATTGAGAGCCAATAGATATCTTTCCATACCATTCGTGAGATGCAAAACTCTCAGTACTTAGCAAAAGCGCAAAGGTAACAAATAGCGTCTTGGTATCAAAAGGCAGAATGATTTTAAGCATCCTTTAAACTCCAAATATTATCCTAAGCAGCACATAAAATAGAACAGTAAATGCAGCACCAGCAGGGATGGTAACTAGCCATGAGGCAATAATTCTTTTGATCGAAGCAAAATCAAGATGTTCTGCACCTTTTGCCAAGCCTACGCCAATAACGCCCCCAACAAGAGTATGTGTTGTAGAGATTGGGAAGCCTAAATATGATGCAGCCACAACAGTAGATGCTGTTGCCATCTCGGCAGAGAATCCTAAGCTTGGAGTCAGAGCGGTAATCTTTCTACCAACTGTTTGAATTACTCGTGAGCCAAGTGTGGCTAAACCAAAAACGATGCCGATACCACCAACAAATAAAACCCAGGGGCTAATGGCTGCCTTGGAGCCAATTGCACCAGTATCAACAACACTTACAATTGCAGCCAAAGGACCAATTGCATTAGCAACATCATTAGAACCATGGGCAAACGCCATCGCACTAGCCGAAACAATCATTAGCAATCCAAACGCAAATTCAATGCCACCTTCTCGCATAATCTGTTGCTTGTTATTCCTCAAGAAAAATGCTGTTGCCAGTCCAACTAGGGAACTAAATATTGCAATGAACAAATAAACTTCGTTATCACTAAACTCAACCCCCACATGCTTCAAACCCTTCCTTGCAGTGACTAAAGAAATTACTGCAGCAACAAGAAAACTATAAAAAGGTATATATTTTATTGCCGCTTCACCAGGATTAGATCTATCTAAAATAAGCTTTTTAGCTGAAATATATAAACCAAATGCTAATGTCCCAGAAAATAACGGAGAAGTGACCCAGCTCATAGCTATGTTCCCAACTTTCCCCCAAGAAACAGCATCCACACCCTTAGTAATTAAAGCAAAGCCGATAATAGATCCAACAATTGTGTGAGTGGTAGATACAGGCCAACCTCTCAAGCTAGCGACATACAACCAAGTTCCACCAGCAAGCAATGCTGACAGCATCCCTATTACAAATATATTTATATCATTTTCATAAAGCTGGGGATCAATGATGCCTTTTCTAATTGTAGATGTGACCTCCCCGCCCGCAAGAAAGGCTCCTGCAAATTCAAAAATAGCAGCAATAATAATTGCCTGCTTAATTGTTATGGCCTTACTTCCAACGGAAGTACCCATTGAATTGGCAACATCGTTTGCGCCAATTCCAAAAGCCATAAAAAAGCCAATAAAACCAGCCAATAAAAGAATTGTATAAGGGTCTAAGAATAAATTTTCCATATTAAAAATATAATTGAATTAATATGAAACAGATTTAACACAATCTATATGAATTGGAGATTGCTTTTAGGTGACTTTTTAATGTTTTTTGTAACATTCTCATGAAGCAAACATCTATAGTTTGCTTCAAAAATGCTATCAGGCGATCAATGTCGAAGATCGAGAAAAAATAACAGGGAATTAATTTACTTTTTTAAGAAAAATAAATGACAGCAGTTAAAACAACCCACATAGAGAAAAATCCAAACATGTGCATTTCATTTGCTTTTGATGCCTTGGGAATAAGGCCGTGTTGTTTCAGTATTTTTTTTGTATTCATATTATCTCGTTTCGTTTGTGACACTTTAATGTCACATAAATGACACAATATACTATGTCTATAAAATTATCCACAATTAATTGTTTTTTTTGTAACAAATGTCGATAATAAGAGATGCTTCAGAAGCCTAAACAGAAAAGAAGTCTTGATAGGATTAACAAAATCTTAGATGCATCAGACGCCCTGCTGATAGAGGGAAATATCAGCTCACTCTCAATTGCTAGAGTCTCGCAACGTGCAGAACTTAAGCGAACATCAACCTATAAATTTTTTGAAACACCTGATGATATCAAGTATGCCTTGATAAAAAGATATTTAGAAAGATGTAATACACATCTTAAAAATAACATTACCTCCAGCAAGGAAGCAGAATACTCTCAATGTTTAAAAGAGTCTGTCGAAGCCATCATTGAATTCTTTAAAAATAATCCCGGAGCCCAAAAACTAATTTTAGAAAATACGGTCTCCCCTCCTGTCTTAAGCGCTGATTTACATCTGATAGCTGAATCAATTTTAAATCACGTTGAAAAGTCTATCGGACTGCCAAATATGTTTAACAAATCTGGAGTCTTTTTGGTGGTTACCCAGATTATTTTTTCAATTTTATCCTTAAATACCAAAGAAAATTCTGGTCTGACTGAAGTTGGTCTAAATGAAGCTATTCGAGCTGCAAATGCATATCTGCTCAGCTGTATAGCCACGCCCTCTTAGGGGCTGCCTGCAAAAATAACTTTCAGCAATTCCTTATCAATTTCTAAATTTAGAGATGAACGACCTTTAAACGTTGTTTCCTTGATCAGCCATTGATCATTAATTTTTTGATAGACGTCGTCATACTCGCCTTGCAGAGAAACAATGGAAGAGTTTTCAGTATTGATTAAATTATAAGTAAGGGACCAATGTCCTAAGGCACTTGTTGAATCTTTGATCTTTATAATTGGATTATGGGCATGATGAGATTCAAGCATATATTCATGGCAAGCTACTTCTTGAAAAACTGCGGCAAGATCCTCACTATTATTAAAAGTTCCAACTGGGCCATAATCGATAAAGCAATTAGCTTTTACAAAGGTTGAAATCATGAGAGGTACGTCTTTTGAATCACAAGCATTAAGATAAACGTGCTTTAAATTTTGGATAGCAAGAACATCTTCAAGTTCCTGCACCCTCTTTTCTAAATTGCTATCCATTGACATATATTAGCCTCTTTTTATATCTGCATAAAATTATTTTTAATGGCAAAGATCTCATTGAAAGCTTCTCAATATACAATAAACTCTAAGTCCATTAATTTGTGTGGGCAACCACTAAGAATAAATTTACAAAAGATGCTTATTTCATTTGACCAAAAAGAATATCAAAAACTGAATGACAAATCCTATCAACTGGAAAAACGAAGGTTGCAAATTGAACTTCTAAAATTACAAGAAGATGTAATTAAAAATAATAGGAGAATTTGCATTGTTTTTGAAGGCAGAGATACAGCGGGGAAAAGTTCTGCTTTTAAATTTTTTGCTCAATATTTAATTCCCAAAAATTTTCAGTATGTGAATCTTGGCATTCCAACAAAGTGGGAATCCTCTCATTGGTTCCAGCGTTGGAAAAAAGTAATACCCAAAAAAGGGGAAATAGCATTTTTAGATAGGTCTTGGTACACCAGGGCTTTAACCGAGCCCGTTATGGGATACTGCAATGAGAAACAATACAGAGATTTTATGAATCGAGTGCTTCCTTGGGAGCAAAGCCTCATGGATGAGGGTGTTGAAATCATAAAGTTTTATTTTTCTTTATCCCAAGATCAGCAAAAAAGACGAATGAAGGCTCGAAAACAATCAGAGCTAAAATATTGGAAACTATCACCTAATGATGAACGCATTGTTACTAAATGGGATGCTTTCACTTTATATAAAGAGCAAATGTTTGAAAAAACATCAGCTGAATACTCGCCTTGGGTGGCTATCAACGCTAATAATAAAATGATTGCTCGATTGACAGCCTTAAGATTCCTATTGAACCAAACAGAATATGAGAATAAGAAATTATTAAAGCCTCTCACTTGGTCTAAAAACATTAACAACTACAAGGTATTACTTGAGGGAGTTGAGTTTAATAATCTCGACTATGATCAATACATGATTCTTAGCAAGTATATGGATGATGAGTAAATGAAAATAGCATCTATTGATATTGGAACTAATGCAATCAAGTCCAAGATATTTAAGACCACCCCTACCTCAATAGAGTTTTTAAAGGGGATGAGATCTCCTATCCGGCTTGGAAGTGAAGTATTCAAGAATGGCAAGTTAAGCAAAGTTAAGTTAAACCAGGTAATAAAGACCATTCAAGAATTTGAGGAAATATTTAAAACACATTTGATTAATAGGTATGAAATTGTTGCAACCTCAGCCTTTCGAGATACCTCAAATTCAGAAGACGCTAGGCGTTACATTGAGACTGCCATCAACCATCCTTTGAAAATTATTTCTGGACTAGAGGAAGCTCAATTAATGAGATTTCATCCCAAAAGCAATACAGGAAATAAGAAAATATTTGTTGATTTAGGCGGAGGCAGCACTGAGTTTTTTATAAGAAATGTTAATGGAGTTGAAATCCGCTCATTTCAATTAGGGGCAGTCAGAAATATGTTAAAAAAAGATAAGAAAGCAGAGTGGAGACGAATGGAGCAATGGCTGAAAAGCATAAAACCAAAAAATAAGTTGATTGGCATAGGTGGGAATATTCGCTCTTTTCTTCAGCTGCAAGATAAGAAAGAGTTATCTTTAAAACAATTTAAAAGAAAATCTAAAGAACTAGCGAATTATACAACTGAAGAAAAAATATTGAGATATGGGTTTTCTCCAGATAGAGCTGACGTTATAGATCACTCGCTTGAAATATACGATGTAATTTGTACAAATCTAGAAATTGAAAAAATTACATCTACCAAATGGGGCATTTCTGATTCTATTGCTGTGAAGCTTTTTCATGAAATTTATTCAGGTAAAGTGGAGATTTCTTAAAAAAACTTACTTAGCTATATCAAAGTAGATTGTAAAATTAAATATGCCTTGTTCTGGTTTTATGGTCATGGAAGTAACTGAGAGTGATTGATTAATTGTAATCATCTCCAAAAACTTAACAGTGTTTTCAATTGATGGGCTGGAAAATACTAGAGCATTCTTTCCATTTTCTTCTTTCAAATTAAAAGATAGTAAATTGTTAGCCTTGGCCTCAGATATCAAAAAATTATCAATTAATAAAAAACTGTTAAAAGAATTCTGAGATTTTATATATTTAGAAGAGTTTGAAGCTTTATCAAAGACATATTGAAAATTATTCTTTGCAGTTTCTAACTCTCTATTTTTATAATCAATTAATAAAATAGATTTATATGCATGCAAACCTAACAGAACAGTAACAATTAATATTGCAGCTATTTTAAGCAAAGATTTCTCCCTTGGCTGCAGCGAATTCCAATAATTTAGGAGCTTATTAGGAATCATAGGTTACCAGCAAGTTCCCATAAATTTTATTATCCTTTTCAATCAAAGCATCGTCATTCAAAACTAATGATTCTAATTTTAAAATCTCCCTGATTAACTCCAGCTTATAGGATGGAAGGCCCTCCATCAGCACATCAATTGATCTAGTACCTAAATCAATTTCGATTTCTTTGAACGATGGATCATTTAATTGATCTAGATATTTAAGCAATACAAGGTTTTGGTTGGATGCTCTGCTTTGCAAGGGCGTCCCTTTTGTTAAGTTATCAATTTGAGCTTGAGCATTAACAATTTTTTTAAAATTAGGATCAAGCTGTTTAAAAATCTTAACAGTTTGGTCTTGGTAGCTATTAATAGAATTGCTAATAAAAAAAGGTATTGCCAATGGCACAATAAGCAAGATTAATATAGAAGCTGCTACAGCAGATGCTTCGAAATATGTGAGTTTTAATTTAGATTTTAAGTAAGGCAATGAAAGTTTTTGCTTAAAAAAATTAAATTGATTGAAATTACTATTGAGAAAGTCTGCGTGTAATTTTTCTATTGAGAAAATTTGAAGATTAAATTCATCTAATTCGCCTATCCTCACAGAGTTCTTCTCTTTAAAAAATTTAAATTCTGCAAGATTGATGTTCTCAGATTTCAATACTGATAGATAAGATGCAAAAGAATCAACAGGACCACTATACCCAGTCATATCATCAAAAGAACAAATAAATGAATCATGAGAAATATGAATAGTATTATTTTTTGAAATACTTAAGAAATGTTCTGGATATATAAAAATCTCTAGGTCAAAGTCATTAAATTTATTGGCGATAATCTGAAAGAGCTCACCGTCAACCCAAGAGGCAAGCTCCAAGCTCTCGTGATAAAAGAATTTTAATGATGAGATATCACTTATCAGATGATCTTCAGCCTCACTTAAGATATTGGCCTTTAGAACTTCATTTTTAAGTCCTAGCGAGTTATTAGATTTTTTAAATCCAAAAAGTGATGATGGAAGCATAATAAATAAATTTCCATCATTATTAATGTGGTCGTGGACATCTTTGAGAAGCAATTCTTGAGTGGAGCAATCAAAGCTGCTCTTATAAGAATAGAGCTTTAGAGAATTTAAACCAAGATCATGAAAATGAATAAAGTAATTTGTCATGCGCTAAAAACTAAAATTTCTATTTAAAACCATTGCAACGTTTGAGTTATCTAATATAACAAGACTTTCTAATTCATTCGAGAAAGTTTCATTATAGACTCGGGAGGTAAGAATAAAATTTCTTGAGTTAACAGCAAAGACATCTAATCGATTATTCTCTAATTGGGTCATTTTAGCTGTGAACAAGTCTATTGAATTATAGCCCTCCTCTGGAGCATCGGAAATTTGGCTTTCTATAAATTCTAAATTTTTTTCATCAAAAAATGCAGCTATTAAAATAGCATGGCTTGAACTTAGAGTATTTATATTAATCGATTGTTGGGAAGAACCTGAAACAACACAAAGATTCTTAGAAAAATCTCTGAAGTCCAATGTTTCCATTATTGGAAAGTTTCTTATCTCAGAAATACTTTCTAGCAATCTTTTCGGTGTAAATTGATTTATGGCTGACATCGGTCCCATGTAAAAATAGTCTTCAGCACCATAATTTAAAGGTTGGCTATCAGTATCAACCCAATCAATTAATTGATCTATAAATGACTCAATTTCTGCATCATTCAAACCTTTGAATCTCAGCAACCTCTCAAGCCATTCTACATTGCTACTTTTGATTTGGAACTTATTACCAGTAGCACTAAAAATATTATTTAAGTTAAAGCAATTTGAGCCATCTACAACATCAACTTGAATCTTTGAAATGTCATTAAGGAAAAAGGAAAGGCTTCTGAAGATTGGATCATTGTTAGTGAGCTTCGCTTGTGAAGAAATTATTTCTTTTTGAATGGATTTGATGGCTTGTGCCTCTGCGCTCAGAAGCACTTGGTAGCTTTGGTTTTTAAAATCTAAATATGCTTCACGCTGAATGGAGATAAAGAATTTTTTACTTATTTGAATGCTTATCACAGACATGATCATGACAATCAATAAAGTAGTAATTAGTATGACGCCCGGTTTATTAATATTCATTTTTTAAAGCTAACAATTGGTTTGATTACCCACAAGAATGATTGATCATTTTTATTAATAGTTATTTGCATTAGTGTTGGGATTTTTCTTTCACTTAATGCATTGCTCGGAGGCCATGAATAATGCCAACTAACTCCATCTGAAAACATCAAATTAAGCTCATCTACATCTTCAAATAAGGTCGTCTCGAGATACTCACCAAAGCTTGATGGAGCTGCTGCATAGTATTGCCTTCTTAAAAACGAGCTATTATTAAGAAGATACTGGACGCGAACCAAAGATGAAGATGGTATGTGTTTTGAAACATCCTTTGTTATGAAAGAAAAACTTTCTTCGCTTAAACCACCAATAAAGCTAGCTCCCTCAGAGACTCCTCTAAAATTAGTTAAAGGTATGTTTTGAGCATTCATTAAATCTTCTTGGAGAGAAGAACTCAATAAATTGAATTGGTGTGTCTCTTGCGACTTTCTAAAAACGATGTCCTTTGATTGGATGGTTGATTGCAAAAAGCTGGTAGTAATCACAGCTATAACGCTCAATATAAAAATTGAAATAAGGACTTCAATCAAAGTAAAGCCTTTGCTTGTTAAGTTAATTAACCTCAATGAAAGCCCTCAACTCATACAAAATAGATTTGTTACTCAAGCCTACGGTAATTATTATTTCATTGAGCTCTTCGGACCTGGGATATATATTTTCAGACCAAAAAAAAGCCTTGCCACCAAAACTTAACTGGCCATTTCTTTCATTTTCATTCGACATGGGCTCTATAGTCTGAAGAAGAGCCAACCTATTATTTGCAACTTGCCTAGCAAAAGCTCTATTTTCAAGATCGAAGGTCGACAGAGTGGTTGAGCTTATAAACTGAAAGATTGAAGTAACTGCCATCCCAAGAATTAGCAAGGCTACTCCGACCTCAAGCAAACTAAAACCCTTACTTATTTGCATGATGCTTTATTTTAACGCTCATCAATCCAAAGCTATCTATGCTCAAAACAGTTTTTTGATCGGCCTCAATTGCTTCAATGGTCCCGCCCGATGATTGACCAGATGGATAAAAGATTAAAAAAGGGGCATCTATCTCCTCTTCCCACACATAAGATCTACCAATTGAATTTGTAAAAAGTGTAGAATTTTTAATTACGGGAAAATAGTCTGCATCAATGTGGTACGGGTACGATCTAGAATTCTTAAAATAAAAAATTGACTGCGTTTGGTTGCCTACATGCCAAGCAATTGTTTTTTTAGTTAGTGAACTTTCCTCTGAAAGAAACTGAATAAATTCACCATAGGACTCTATCTTGTCTTTAGTATATCTATCTAAAAAAGATGAATTGGTGATGAGAATGGTGGACATCAAGCCCATCAACATCAAAACAATTAAAAGTTCTAATAAGGTAAAGCCTCTTAAAAGATTTAATTTTCTAAAATCCAATTACCTATATCAGCATTGTCTCCAACACCGCCCTCAATGCCATCAGCGCCTAAGCTGTAGATATCATATTTCTTTGATTGTTGCCCGGGTTGAATATAGAGATAGTCCCTTCCCCAGGGATCTTTAGGACTTAAGTTAATATAGCCTTCTTCAGGATAAAGATATGGTCTTTTTAGAGCATTATGGGGTTTGACAAGAGCAATTAACCCTTGATCTGTCGTTGGGTATGAAAGTTCATTAAATTTGTACAACTCTAATGCTTTTTCAATTTGAGCTATATCTGCCCTCATTTTTTCTAAATTAGCTCTTTGCAAAAATGGCGATACATTTACTGCAACAATTGTTGCCAATATGCCTAAAATAACTATTACAGCCATTAACTCAATCAAGGTAAAACCAGGTTTATTTATTTTCATAATCATACTATTGCCATGGTATTCATCTGCATTATGGGTAATAAAATTGCTAACACTATTAACAAGATAATACCTCCTCCAAAAATTATAACCAAGGGCTCTAGCAATGATAAAACAATAGATCTTTTGCTTTCAATTTCACCTTTCATATATTGAGTAACTTTTTCAAACATAAACGTTAAGTTACCAGACTTGTAACCGCTTGATAGTAACTGCAAAAATAATGATGGAAAAATTTTTGCATTTTTTAAAGAATGGATAAAATCTTTTCCTTCCAATAATTCACCTCTAGCCGTCTCAATTGAGTGAGCGATATATCTGTTTCCAATAACTGCCTGTGCTTGCTGCATTGCTAAATCTAAATTCAATCCAGATTTCATCATCAAATGCATTACTCTAGAAAAACGTTCCACCTCTGCATTTAAAATAAAGGTTCCAATTAATGGGATCTTTAGAAATCTTTTATGGATTGAGATAGCCTTGAGGTTATTTGTCACTAGTTTTTTATAATAAAGATAGCTTCCTGCTAAAATTAATATCACCAACGTAATGATGAGCCAAGCGTATTTAGAAATTACCATTAAGCCTGCGGTTAGTGTTGGAAGTGGAGTACCAGATCTGATGAATTGATCAATGACTTGAGGCATCACTAAAGTAAGTAATGCAAAAACAACACCTACAGAAAATATCATCAAGATGATTGGGTAAGTTAATGCTGAAATCACTTGTTGCCTTACAAGAGCAGATTGCTCTAAATAGTCAGCTAAGTTACTAAATGCAACATATAGATTCCCTGCTGCATCACCAGCTGCTACCAATGATCGATAAGTTTCATTAAAAATTAAATCATGTGTTGACATAGCCTCAGCTATTCTAGAGCCCTGCAAAATCTCATCTCTCACAGAAAGAAGTGAAGTTGAAAGGCTTTTGTCGTCAACCTCATTGGCTATGGATTTTAAAGTTTCATCAATTGCTATTCCAGAATCAAGCAATGTAGCAATCTGACGAGTTGCAAATAATAATTGCTTTTTTGAAACCCTCGGTCTAAAAAAACTAATATTTTTTGAGATCTGAAGGGAAATTGGGGTGAGGTTTGATGCCTTAATCTGCTGCCTAGCTGAGCGCTCTGACTGTGCACTTAAAATGCCGATAACTTTTTTTCCAGTTTCATTGATTGCAGAGTATTTATAAGTTGGCATCTTGGTTGTTTTGAAATCTTAGAAGTTCTTCATAGGATGTAACGCCATCTTTTAAAAGTTGTGCTGAGGAAGAGTCAATTGAAAGATTGTTTTTAAATGCACAATCATTTAATTGGGCCTCAGATGCTTCATCATGTATCAATGCCTTCAAATCATCTGAGATGCTGATACATTCAGCGAGCGCAATCCGCCCTTTAAATCCTGTCTGATTACATTCTATGCAGCCAATGGATTGATAAGTTTGATCATTAGATTTCAAGGCATACTTTTGCTTGACTGCGACTGGTGGATCTAAAGGCTTTTTACAATTTGGACACAGCCTTCTAACCAAACGTTGTGACATAACAACCCTAATACTTGAAGCGAGTAAATAAGACTCTATGCCCATATCTCTTAATCTAGTAATTGCTCCAATTGCACTATTGGTATGGACTGTCGAAAGAACTAAATGGCCTGTTAAGCTAGCTTGAATTGCAATTTTTGCGGTTTCAAGATCTCGAATTTCCCCGACCATTACTATGTCAGGATCCTGCCTAAGAATGGATCTCAACCCAGAAGCAAAATCATACCCAGCTTTTGCATTAACTTGTGTTTGGCCTATACCGGGCAATGTATATTCAATTGGGTCCTCAACTGTCAAAATATTTTGTGAAGTATCGCTAACCTCGCGAAGACCAGAATAAAGTGTGGTGGTTTTACCTGAACCTGTGGGCCCAGTTACCAAAATAATCCCTTCTGAAAACTGCAATGCACCTTTATAAGTCTCTAAAATTAAATTTGGAAAACCTAAATCTACTACATTTATTTGAGCTGATTGCTTATCAAGCAATCTTAAGACTACCCTCTCACCGTAAGAAGAAGGAAGAGTTGAAACACGAACATCAATTTTTTTTGCTCCAAGCGAAAGAGATACCCTGCCATCTTGAGGCCTCCTTCTTTCTGCAATATCCAGTCTAGCAATAATCTTTAAACGAGAAATGATTGGGGCAGACAAACGAGAATCATGAGCAAGGACTTGCTCTAAAATCCCATCAACCCTATATCTAATAATAAAATTGTCTTCATAAGGTTCAAAATGAATATCTGATGCTCTATTTTTAATAGCTTCGCTTATAACGCCATTAATAAGTTTAATAATGGGCGCATCATTTGCACCGCTGAGTAGGTCCTCTGTGGGAGCAATTGTATTTGCAAAAGATTGTAAGTCAAAGTCGCTTGAAATATCAGTATTACCTATTGAACTTTCATCATTTACTGAATAATGCTCAGTTAACAAAATATCAAAATCAACCAAAGAGCATGTTTTTGATTCGAAACCAACAGCAAGAAATCGAGAAAGCTCTTCAAAGAGGCGCCTATCCAAGGGTTGCTCAGAAAATACGCAGAGAACATCATTTTCTTCAATAGCAATAACTCTTTGAGTCTTGGCAAATTCGTAAGGGATCAAAGGACTCTTTAAAGTACTAACCTTGTCTTTGCTCATATATCTATTGCGTAAGATCTAAAATTGGTTGACTGTTGGGACTGCTAAGAATTTTTTCTGCATTAATATAATTATATTTTTCTCCAGAAAGAGATGAAACATCTGCTGAGTCTATCAAAATAGTTGGTCTCAAAAACACCATCAGATTTCTTTGAACGCGTGATTCAGCTGAAGAGCTAAATAACTTTCCTACCAGAGGGATTGACCCTAGTATTGGAACTCTTGAAACGCTTTCCTGAAGATCATCTTCATTTAACCCACCCAAGACAATCATTTGATTATTATCAACCAATACTGTTGTCTCAATGCTTCTTTTGTTTGTTATGAGATCTGCTGTTCCAGTCAAAGGGCCCACAACGCCAGATACCTCTTGTTTGATTTCTAAAATTACTGAGTTGCCTTCATTAATCTGGGGGGTAATTGAAAGCTTAATTCCAACTTCCTGCCTGGAAGTTGTTCTAAACGGATTAGCATTATTTGAACCAAGGCTTTCCCCAGTGGTTATTGGTATTTCTTGCCCTATCACTAAATGTGCGGGCTCATTATCCATAGCAATCACTGTGTGTGTTGATAAAATATCTGAGTTTTGATCACCTGCAACTGCATTGATAATTCCAGCAAAACTATCTCCACCACTGAAATCTCCAAAACCTGTAATCAAGCCAGATGAATTAAGTAGAGAGTTTGAGGCTGCATTATTTAGAGTGGCATTTTCTCCGTCTTCAATCAAAGATCCTGCTAGAGCTACTAGATCTGGATTAGAGCTATTTTGAAAACGCGTGATGCCAATTGGAATATTGCCATCTTGAGCGCCTGCAAATATTGTCTCCACCCCTAAGCTTTTTGCAGCTGTTTCTGAAAGCTCAACTATGATTGCCTCTACCAGAACTTGAGCTCTTCTAATATCAAGTTTGGAGACCAAATTTCTAATCAACTCTAAATTTGTTTTCTCAGATGAAACAATTAATGAGTTAGTTTCGCGATGATGGGTGACAATTGGCTTCTCATTATCCTCACCAGCAAACCTCGAAGAAACTGTATTGATAATAGCTGCCACTTCCTCAGCTTTGGCATATTTGAGATAGATAACAGCTATTGAGCCACCTGTTAAAGCATCTCTATCAAGGGCATTAAGAGTTTCGGTAATATTGCTCGCAACTATCTGATCTGCTGACAGAATAACTGAATTAGAGGGAGTAAAAGGAACTGCAATAAAGTTACTAATTGTAGGGTTGTTTTGAGCTTTTAAGCGATCTAGAATTCTAACCGCTTCAACTGAAGATAAATTATTTAGTTTGATAATTTTAATAGCAGCACTGTTATTTTGATCTATGGTTTTTAACAACTTCTCTATCCTGTCGATATTTGATTTCTTATCAACCAAAAGAATAGAGTTAATAGATGGAATGCTTGATAGGTGAGACTGTCTTCCTGTTATAGGCTTAATCTGGCTTAAAATTTCTCCAGCTGATCTATTTTTTAAAGTTAGTATTTTTGTCTCAATAGAGGATTGACCCAGCGATTGATTAGCATCCCTGGTTGCTTCGTTTTCAGGAACAATACGAACAACTCCATTACCTGAAAGTGCTGCAAAACCATGAACCTGGATTGTTCGTAGATAAACATCCCACACTTGATCAGACGATAAAATTGAATCAGAAAAAATTGAAATTCTTCCTTTAACCCTAGGATCAAGGATTAACGTTTTTTTTGAAAATTTTGAAATATCTTGAGTAACTTTTGCGATGTCTACATCTTGATAATTTAAAAGGAATGTTTCCTGTGATTGTGATTGAGTTGAAAAAATAACCAAAGGCACTAGAAAAAAAATTTGTATTTTTTTTATCATTTTAGTTTTTTAACATTAAATTTGTACTAAGTTGAAAAAAGTCTCCGTTAAATTCAAAGGTAGCATATTCCTGATCAACACTCACCAATTTATATTTATTTTCTAGAAGGCCGCCTTGTTGTACAACAAAAGACTGATTATTTTTTTTAACAATCACAGATGCGCGTGTAACTCCTGCACGAAAGCCAATAACTGTGTAATTAAAATTAGATGAGTCTAAGGATATGGGCGTTATTTCATTATCAAGGTTATTAGATATTGAGACTTCAGAAAGAGGCAGAAAGTTGATATCAACATGTTGAGGTTTTGACACAATAGCAGCTAGCAACAAGAACACTACGTAACATGCTAGAAGTATCAGCAATCCAATGGAGCCTTTTTTAATAGCTATGTAGTTCATATATGTAAATCAAAATATCCTGTTGTTTTAGCTAACTAGATTTTGCCAATGGAACGGTAAACCAGAACTCTGAACCGCCTTCTTTCCTTGACTCAACACCAACCTCACCCTGTAAATTATTAACAAGATTTCTTACAATAGCCAATCCTAGCCCGCTACCTTGCTTGGTATTGGCTCGAGCTTTAGCAGTTCTGTAAAATCTTTTAAAAACAAATTTTTGCTCTTCTTCTGCTACTCCTTCCCCAGAATCCAACACAGAAATACGCATAAAATTACCTGATTTTCTTGCCTTAACCTCTATCAGTGAGCTTTCTGGACTGTATTTAAAAGCATTGTCGATTAGGTTGTTTAGAACTCTTTCAATCGCTTTAGCATCTCCCTTTACTTGAACGTCTGCTTGTCTTTCAAAGACTAATTGAATATTTTTTCTTTTTGCTTTTGTGATAAAAGATGCAATTGCTGTATCAATAACTTGGTTGATAACAATATTTTCAATTACAAATTTTAAATCGCCGTACTCAATTCTTGATAAATCAATTAAAGAAGTTACCATCTCACTCAAGCGATCAGCATTATGCAGTATGGCTTTAGAAAATGTTTTGGCATCTTTAGGGTCTTCTAAAGCTCCATCCAAAAGAGTTTCTGAATTAGCTTTAATCACGCTAACTGGAGTCCTTAGCTCATGGGATAGGTTTGACACAAAATCTCTTCGCATAGAATCCATCTCTCTCAACTGAGTTGTTTCATGGACAACTAAGATTAATTCCTTGGTAGCCTTTGCTTTATTCATGTGGGCCAAGATCCAACGCGTCTCATCTTCACCTGTATCAAGCTCAAATTCACTATCATACTTACCTTTTTTAAGAGCTTTTTTAAACATATGTTTTAAAGGTGGTAAATCTAGATCGGTAATTGATTTGTTTAAAACTTCTTTCAAGCCAAAAATTTGTAATATTTGATCGTTCCTAAAATTGATAATACCGTCTTCATTCAGCACCATAATTCCCTCACCCAGGCCATCTAAGACTAATCCAAATTGATCTCTTTGCTTCGCTATTAAAGAAATTTGCTCCTTAAGGTTCATAGAAATAGTTGAGATATTCCTAGCCATAGAGCCAATCTCATCGGACCTCTTGGTTGGCAATGAATCAAGATTTTTCTTTTTGTAGCTCCCAGCTGAAATTTCTGCCGCAGCTCTTTCAAGCTCAACAAAGCTAGCTCTTATGTAATCTCCTGCAAGGATGCTTGCTAAGATCGCCACAATTAATCCCACAACCACTATCAATGTAATTGAATTTCCCAGTGATGCTAGCACTTGATCCAAATTTTCATAAGGAACAGATATTCTTATGACTCTCTCAGATCCTAGGGAAGTATCTAGTAAAGCAAAATAAAACATTTCTTTTTGAACTGTAGAGCTAAACCTCTTTCCTGAGCCATCTCCGGAAGCAAATGCTGAAATAATTTCAGCTCTATCACTGTGATTTTCAAGTGAATCAATATTGATTGCATCTACATCAGAGTCAACAAGAACTTTTCCAGTATTAGAGATAATGGTAATTCTTGAATCTGATGCTTTGGCATATTCATCAACTTGAGATTTTATTAGGATTAGATCATTAGATTTTAAGGATTCGTTAATTGATTTTCTTATAATCCTAGCTTGCCTTGAAAGTTCAGTCTCAATTTGCTCTTGCAGTCTTAAGGATAAATCTCTTTCAGCAACAATAAATGAGAGCGAGATACCAATAAAAAGGCATGAGAGCGTAATAAAAAAAATCCGGGTTCGTATACCCATTACAAATTAATCAGGATTTCTAGAGAAACGATATCCAACCCCGCGAATAGTTTGAATGTAGTCACCAATTGGTCCAAGTTTTTCTCTCAGTCTCTTGATATGCGTATCTACAGTTCTTGTTGTCACTTCAGAGCTATAGCCCCATACATCCTCTAAAAGTTGATCTCGAGTTTGCACCCTGCCCCTTCTATCGATTAAATGTTTTAACAGTCGAAACTCTAAGGCAGTTAAACTCACCTCATCATCGTTAATAAAAATTTGATGGGCGTCAATATTTAATCTCAGTCCACCAAATGAATATGCACTATCTTCAGAAACTGTATCAGGAGAAACTCCTCTCTTTAAGATAGCTTTAACTCTCAAAATTAACTCTCTCACACTAAAAGGCTTAGTTACATAATCATCAGCGCCAAGCTCAAACCCTACCACCCTATCAACCTCTTCAGTTTTAGCAGTCAGGATAATTACTGGAATATCCTTTGTTTGAGGATCTGATTTGATGTCTCTGCAAAGAGTGAGGCCCGATCCATCTGGAAGCATTAAATCTAAAATGATGGCATCAACTTTATTATTTTTAAGTACTTTCTCGCCTTCTGCAATTGAGGATGCCTGCAAAACAATGAATGACTCTTTTTCTAGATTGTAATCAATAGTTTTACGAATATCCGGTTCGTCTTCAATTATTAGAACGCTTTGTGACATAAAAAATTTAAAGGTTTACTATCTCTTTATACATTAAATTAATGTGAGAGTTAACACTCTTAGGAGGTATTACCCTCAATAGCAACGAAGTCATCACGCAACTGTTTCTTAGAAAACTTACCAGAAGCAACCCTTGGAAGCTCTTCGATCCCAATTTGCATGAAAGAAGGAATCTTATAAGCGGCTAATTTATCTTGTAAAAAATCTCGTAATTCTTGTTCTGTTAATTCAGCAGAAGATTTTAAGCATATTGCCACACAAAGAGTTTCTCCAAGTCGCTCTTCCGGTATTCCAAATACTGCTGCTTCTTGCACAGATGGGTGATTGTAAATAGCAGCTTCAACCTCTATACATGAAATATTTTCGCCGCCTCTAATCACCAAGTCTTTGACTCTATCAACAATAAACACAAAGCCATCATCTATGTAGCCAAGGTCACCAGATTTAAACCAACCATCACTATTAAACACCTCGTCTGTAGCTTCTTGATTTTTCCAGTAACCAACCATGTTTGCTGGACTTTTTATAACAATCTCCCCTACAGCTTTTGACTCATCAATAAAATTCCAGTTTTCATCAATGATTGCAACATCAGTTACAGGCGGCACTGACCTGCCGCAACTGCCTGGATGAATTAAGTAGTCTTTGCCTAGATTTAAGGTCCCAACGGCATTTGTCTCAGTTAAACCGTACCCTATAGAAGGCTCACTATCTTTAAATCCATCTTTCAGTTTTTTAACATGCTCTGGAGGTCTTGGAGCGCCCCCGCCGCTTAACTCCTTTAAGGTTGATAGGTCGTATTGGTCCCGATCTGGATGTGTTAATAGATCCCAGGTTTGTGTTGGAACGCCTGTAATAGCGCCGATCTTTTCATCTTGGATTAATTGCAAAGCAGCTCCGGGATCCCACTTAGTCATCATGACCATTTTTCTTCCAGCAATGATGCTCATCAAAAAACCTGAATGACTTCCTGTGACATGAAAAAGTGGAACACAATGCAAAATAGCAGATTGATTAACAGGAGCTCCATCAGATATTGAAACTTGCCCTGCATTACTTTCAGCAGCTTCCACCTCTTTTTTTAAGGTTGTGACCAATGCCCAACTAAAAAGCGTGGCCAAAATATTACGGTGAGTGGAAAGAACTCCTTTTGGAAAACCTGTGGAACCTGAGGTATAGAAAATTGTTGCATTGTCATTTGCATCTAGGCTTGACTCAGAAAAAGATTCTGCTTTAGATTCTATGAATGTATCAAAAGTTTCAAGACCGGCGCTATTATTCGTTGGTCGCACGACAATCTTTCTTAATTCTGTAAATTTCTCTAATCCACGCAATCTTTTTTCGTCCCCAATTAAAATTTTTGCCTCAGAATTCTCTAGCCCATAACTAACTTCATCAGGAATCCACCAAGAGTTAAGCAAAACACAAACCGCACCCATAGAAGTTACTGCCATATAAGAGATAATGTATTCAGGGTTGTTGGCCATACATATAGCAACACGATCGCCTTTTTTAATTCCAGCATCTTTTAATGCATTGGCAGTTTGAGCTGCTTTTTTGTGGATTTCCTGATATGTAAATCTTTCATTGTTAAACACAATAAACTCCCACTCTGGGAACATTAATCCATATTCAAAAAAACTGGCTAGTGTTTTGGGGGTGTTGGTAAATTCTCGATAAGTAATTCCGGAGGAATGTTGCATTTCTTCAAATGCAAAAATTTGATCTGGTGCTGTTAGATTTGCTAAAACTTCGTTATATTTATCAGACATATTTTTAAATTTATTACGATCAAAGAATCCTAAACTATTATGAGTAAAAACAGAACTCTGGCATTGGTTTTATTTACATTAATTTCTTGTGGCGGGGGCGGTGGCGGCGGGTCAAACAATACGCCTGTTATTTCGCAAACCCCTTCAGCTCCAACCCCTCCTCCAAGTTTGTCTTTTGATGAGTTAAAAGATCAGTATGAGGGTTACTATGAGTATCAAAGCCAATGGGGTCTAAACATGATTAATGCTTCTTCGGCATATGCCAGAGGCGCTACAGGGCTTGGGATTACAATTGGAATTACGGATTCTGGTTTAGATGACTCTCATGTTGAGATTAGTGCGGGCAGACTTTCAGGGGATAGCGCTTTGAACTACTCAAACTACACTCCAAATACAAGGCAAAAAAGGCATGGAACTATGGTTGCCTCTGTTGCAGCTGGTAAGCAGGATAAATCAGATATCACGCCAATGCATGGGGTGGCCTTTGAAGCAGATGTTTTATTTGTTGCAATTCAACTTGCAGAGCCGGATCCAGACTACGATCCAGTTGACATAGGGAATGATGATGGTTCTGGAAATGTATCTGGGGCTCCAGATTTTACAGGAATTGATAATTTTTTTAGCCAGCTGTTTGAAGTCTACAATGATTTCGATGTTGACATAGTAAATAACAGCTATGGATACTCTGGGAACATTATCGACTACACTGAAGCTCAGGTTAGATACGCATTTCCAAATACCATTGAAGAAATGTCTCAGATTGGCACCCCTGATTCTGAAAAAACTATTTATGTATGGGCTGCCGGCAATGCTGGAGGGTATGCAGATCAAGGCGTGGACTACTCAAGCCCTGAGTTATTACCTGGTATGGCACATTATATTCCAGAAATTCAAGGTCACTCTATTGCAGTAGCATCTGTAGATGAGAACGGCCAAATAAGTGATTTTTCAAGCAGGTGTGGTGTTGCTCAAGATTACTGCATATCAGCACCCGGAGGCAGAGTTACTGCAGCTTATCCGACCTCAACGTCCGATACCGGGATCTACATCGGCAATACAAACGATGACAATTATAATAACTGCATTGTAGATAACTCTTGCTATGCTGTAACCAGTGGCACCTCTTTTGCAGCCCCCTTTGTATCTGGTGGACTTGCAGTTATTGCAGATCATTTTGATGGTCAACTTGGTAGTCATGAGATTGTTTCTAGGTTATTTAGCACTGCTAACAAGAAAGGTATATATTCTGATGCTGCTATTTATGGACAAGGTCTTATGGATCTCAGTGCGGCAACAGAACCTGTAGGTCAAATGGCTGCCGTGATGTCCCTAAGCTTGTCTGGTCCAATGGTTCCAGCTTTGTTTACTAGCATTCAACTAACAAGCCCATCCTTTGGGGATGCTCTATCTAATGGAATTGGTAATCAATCAGTTATTTTCTTTGATGAGCTTGATGCACCTTTCAGGCGTTCACTGGGAAGCCTTGCGTCGGATTATAGAAATCAAATTATTAATATGGATGGATTCGATGGTATGCAAAGACCTATCTCACATAAAATATATTCAGATGATAGTGAATTTGAAATTGGAAGTTTTAAAACACAAAACTTATCTCAAGAACTTATCACTCCCTCTCATTTACTTGATGCTAGAGCAGATAAAAATCAATTTATGTCTTATTACAATTATTCTAATAATTCATTTTTTAGTTATGGGATCAATGGCAGTTGGGCATTGGGAATTTTTCAAGATCGTGATTTAAGAGCTAACAGCAGTTTAAAATCTAAATTTACCAATCCCTGGTTAAATTTTAGCGCTGCAGGTTCTACTTTTGGGTCTATTTTAGAAGCAAATAAAAACTTTAATTTGGCAGTTACCATCTCTTCTGGAAGAAATAAATTTCAGACCAATGAAGTTTTTGGAGAAAGAAATTCTAGCTCAGTTGCGCTTATTGAAATTCAGCCAAAATCAAATATGCCCTCACTGCAACTAGGCATAATAAAAGAAAATGATGCAAGCCTTGGTTTAAGTGGTTCTGGAGCACTAAATGGAAGCAGCAACCAATTTACCACCTTTGTTGGCTTATCAAATTCAATGGAATTATTTGGTGGCAAAATCTTTGGATCATTCTATTGGGGCAGTTCTGATGATATTTCAAATGAGTTTGGCATGATTGAATCTATTTCTCAGTTAAAATCTTCCTCCTTTGGAATAGGCTTCTTAAAATCTTCTATTTTTAATTCAGGCGATCAAATTTCATTCATTATTGATCAGCCAATCCGCATAGAGTCTGGCAAACTTGACTTAAATGTTCCTATCTATAGAACCAAAGAAAAGGATGTCCTCTTTAATTCATTAAGCTTTGGGTTGGATCCAAGCGGAAGAGAAATTAATTCCAAAGCAGAATATTCAACCTCTTACAAAAACGTAGGTCTTGGATTTACTCTAGGTTATAAATCGGATCCCTATCATATAAAGTTTATGGATGACTATTGGTATATGTCGTTAGGATTTAATATAGAAATCTAAACGGTTTTTTCATAAGGGGGAAATATGAAAAATACATTTGAAAAAGAGGTTATATACATTACAGGTGCTAGCGCAGGAATTGGCTATGCAACTGCAGAGCTTTGCTTGCAGAAAGGAGCAACAGTTGTTATCACAGGTAGAAACAATGAAAACTTAGAGAGTGCTAAAAATGAACTTCTAAAAATCTCATCAAAAGTTATTGCGCATAATGTTGATGTTAGCAATGAATCTGAGATTGTGAATTCGTTGCAGGAAGTTTACAAGGACTGCGGCAGGATTGATGGATTGGTTAATAATGCTCCTTCGATCCATATTGGAAAAATTGTTGATCTTGATTTAGCTGCCTGGAGAACAAATTTTAAGGCTAATCTAGATGCAGTTTTTCTAGCCACAAAAACAGTGCTTCCATGGATGATTGATGCCAAAAAAGGTTCCATCGTTAACGTGGCTTCTGTTGTTGGGCTAAAAGGTGTTGCATACATGTCTGCATATGGTGCTGCTAAGGCTGGGTTAATAAATTTTTCAAGGGCTTCAGCTGTAGAGGCTGCACCTTTTGTAAGAGTAAATTGTATTATCCCCGGAGCAGTTTTAACACCAGCAACAGAGCGTGCAATTCCTGATGAAGCAATAATGGAAGCAACAATCAAAACAATACCCCTCAAACGAATTGCTCAACCAGCAGAGCTTGCAAGCCCCATTGCATTTTTGCTGAGCTCAGATTCATCCTTTGTAACAGGTGCTAGCTTGGTAGTAGATGGCGGAAAAACTGCGGATTTAAATGCTGGTAACTGAGATAAACCCGAGCGATGAACTCTGGCTTTCAGATGTTGAAGCGCCACAAATAATTAGTGATCCCAACCTCTTTGCCTGGGATGATGAAGCTGACTTGATCATTGCTGGATTAGGGGGCGCAGGAATTGCTGCAGCAAACGAAGCTCTTGATCAAAATCTAACCGTGATAGGGATTGATAAAACAAGTGGCGGAGGTGCCACCGCCAAAAGTGGAGGTGTATTTTATGCTGGCGGAGGCACGCCTATTCAACAAGCAGCTGGTGTCGAGGATACCCCAGAAAATATGTTTAATTACCTTATTCAAGAAACGGGAGACATAGTTAAAGAAGAAACTTTAAGAAAATTTTGTGAGACCTCTGCTGAAAATACACAATGGCTAATGGACAATGGTGTGCAGTTTGATCCCTCCTATTACAAAATTAAAACAAGCTATCCGGGAGCTGGTTACTTTTTATATCATTCAGATAATTCATTGGTGCCAAGTTATATGGAAAAAGCTGATCCAGCACCTAGAGGGCACAGAGGTTATGAAGAAGGTCCTTTTAGACCTATTGGAGTTGGAGGAACAATTTTCTATCCCCTTAAGAAATCAGCTGTTGCCAAAGGATTGAAACTGTTTCCTCAAACTGAAGCGCGTTCACTAGTCATAACTTCAGAGGGAAGAGTCGTTGGCTTGAAGGTATTAATGTTGCCTTCTGGAAACCTTGCTCAACAACACAAGGTTTTAACATCGCGGGGAGAGCTTTTTCAAATGCTCCTTCCTCCCTCATACCCAGGATCAGGCTTTTTGCAAAAAATTGGTAATTTCTTTATAAAAAAAGCTCAAAAAATTGAAAGGAATCATAGGCAAGTTAAGTACATTCAAGCAAAAAAAGGAGTTTGTCTTTCAACTGGTGGCTTTATTTTTAATCGCTCAATGGTCAAAGAGTACGCTCCAAAATATTTTGATGGAATGCCACTTGGAACTTCTAACGATCAAGGATCTGGAATTCGTCTCGGGCAAAGTGTTGGCGGGAAAACTGATCATATGGATAGAGTCACTGCATGGAGATTCCTCAACCCACCCTTAGCATTTGCACAGGGGATTGTGGTGAACAGACATGGAGAAAGGTTCTGCAATGAGATGGTTTATGGAGCCACTCTTGGCGATGCAATGTGTGAGCACAATGAAGGTAAAGCCTACTTAATCGTAGATGCAGATTTATTTGACCTGGCTAAAAAACAATCCAGTGAAGCCCTTCCTTTTCAAAGGGATATGGCCAGAATGTTGATGTACTTTAATGCTAGAAAGAAATCTAATCTTGAGGATATAGCAAAAATTTATGGGCTTGATGCGAGTAAGTTAGCTTTAGAAATTACAAAATACAATAAAGCTGCAGCAGCTGGTCTCTCTTGTGAATTTGGTAAAGCTGCAAGCGATGTTAAAGAGCTCAAGGGAGCATTTTATATTATGGATATCTCTATTGATTCTAAGTTAGCGCCATTAACCACGCTCACTCTTGGCGGCTTAATGGTTAATGAAGAAACGGGGGAAGTCATCAATCAAGATATGCAAGAAATTCAAGGACTTTATGCTGCTGGCAGAACTGCAGTTGGAGTCTGCTCAAATATTTATGTATCTGGACTATCGATTGCTGATTGTATTTTTTCAGGCAGAAGAATTGGGCAACACCTATCATCTAAGGAGAGGTAAATTATGAACTTAAATTTTGCAAGCATATGGGAAAACATAACTGACATTATTCCTGATCAGACAGCAATCATCTGTGGTGATAAAGAAAAGACATGGGCTGAATATGACAACACAGCAGCAAAGCTAGCATCTGCATTGACTGAGCATGGTTTAGAGGCACACTCTAAAGCAGGTCTGTATCTTCATAATTCTAACGAGTATCTAGAAGCGCAATACGCAATTTTTAAAATTGGAGGAACACCTATAAATGTTAATTATAGATATAAAGCTGATGAGCTTCTTTATCTGTTAGATAATTCAGATTGTGAAGCCTTGTTCTATCAAGCGTGCTATGGAGATCAAATTAACTTAATTAAAGAATCTTTGCCAAAAGTTAAAGCCTGGATTGAAGTTGATGACGGCGCTCCCTCCCTTGTACCGGAATGTTTAAGTTATACCTCAATAATTAATGAATGCAGTCCTATGGAAAGGTGGGATAGGCCTGAAGATATTGTGTACATGCTTTATACAGGTGGTACAACCGGCATGCCAAAGGGTGTTATGTACAATCAGGCTGAATTTATTGTAGGCATGTTTAGAACTCTGAAAGCTATGGGCTACTTAGTGCCTGATGACATTAGTAATCTTGATGAGTATGTTTTAGATCTTCATACAAAAAAAGAGCTTCCAGTAAATCTTGTGGGTTGTCCATTAATGCATGGAACTGGAATGTGGCTTGGTTGCTTTGTTCCGCATAATTTAGGAGGAACTGTTGTAACAATTCCAGGATTGGGTTTTGATCCAGATAAAATTTGGAATGAATGCTCAAGAGTCAATGTAACGAATATTATTATTGTGGGTGATGCCTTTGCAAGACCTATGCTTGATGCATTGGATGCCGCTCAAACCAATAATTCTTCCTATAACTTAAGCTCATTAAATCAAATCACTTCAAGTGGCGTGATGTGGAGCTCTGAGGTTAAGTCAGGTCTGTTGGCTCATCATGATATGAGGTTAATGGATACCATGGGCTCTACTGAAGGGGGTATGGGAGCCTCTATAAGCACAAGAGAAAACACTCCTGACACAGCTAAATTTACTCTTAACCCTGGAATGATTGTATTAAAAGATGATGGAGAGTTGGTTGAGCCTGGTTCAGATGATATGGGTTTGTTGGGGATTAGCGGCGATGTTGCAATGATTCCACTCGGTTATTATAAGGATGAGAAAAAATCAGCAGAGACTTTTAGGGAGTACAAGGGAACTCGCTACAGCTTTCCGGGGGATTATGCCAAAATTGAATCAGATGGGAGTATTGTCCTTTTGGGCAGAGGCAGCAACTGCATCAATTCAGCTGGAGAGAAGATTTATCCAGAAGAAGTCGAGGAAGCGTTAAAAAAAGATAAAGATGTTTTTGATTGCTTGGTCGTCGGTCTTCCTGATGAAAGATTTGGGCAAAAGATTGTTGCAGTGGTCTCAACAGTTGAAAACAAAGAAATGAGTGAGGCCGATTTAATTAATGGCGCCAGAGTCCGCTTAGCAGGATACAAGTTACCTAAGATTGTTATTTTCACAGAGGAAGTGAAGAGAGCGCCCAATGGAAAAGCTAATTATAAGTGGGCTAAGGCTTTTGCTATAGAAAGCCTGGATTAAAAATACATTATAATTCTTTAGGCTATGAGTAGATTTAAAAATAAAATAGTGCTCATTACTGGCGCAGGATCAGGTATTGGTCGCTCAACCGCGCTTAGGCTTGACAAGGAGGGGGCGACTTCGATTGTTGTGGACATGAATGCAGAGCAACTCAAGAAAACGCATCTCATGCTAGCAAATCCTGAGTCATCCTCGAGAGTGCTTGATATTTCCTCTTTAGATGATGCAAAAAAATGCTTTGAAGAAATTAATGACAAATATGGTCGATTAGATGCGTTAATTAATGTTGCAGGCATTTTAAGGTTTGACAATTCCCATGAAGTCGAAATTTCAAATTGGAATAAAATTTTAGAAGTTAACCTAACTGGTACGTTCTATATGTGTAGTTTTGGATTGCCAATGTTGCTTGAGTCTAAAGGCTGTATAGTAAACGTCTCTTCAACTGCAGCATTGGGCTCTCATGCCTGGACAGCTGCCTACAGTGCATCTAAAGGGGGTATTAGCGCATTTTCTAAAACCCTCGCAGTTGAATATGGCCTTAAGGGTCTTAATGTGAATTGCGTGTGCCCTGCTTCGATTGAGACGCCAATGTCAACTAGCCCGAATTTACCAAAAGATATTGATACTAGGTTACTAAAAAAAATTATGCCTGTGGATGGAGTAAATAGATCGCCTGATGATGTTGCAAGCACTATTGCTTTTTTGGCATCCGAGGATGCTATTCATATCAATGGAATTGATTTAAGGGTCGATGGAGGACTTCTTACTTAATTACAAAACATTATATCTATATAGTTTTTTATTACTTATATAATTTTTAAATTATGGTAGATTACCCTCATGAAAATTAAATACATAATCTCTTTTTTTTTAATATTTTCACTGCATGCGAAATCATCAATCTTTAATTCTAAATCTATTGTTCATCCTGAGGTAGGCGCAGATGGCATGGTGGTCTCCCAACACTATCTCGCAACTGATGCTGGCCAATCAATTCTTGCTGCAGGTGGAAATGCATACGATGCATCAATAGCTGTTGCCTTTGCCTTGGCTGTAGTGCTGCCAAGAGCTGGAAATATTGGGGGTGGTGGATTCGTGGTTATGTTTGACGCAGCATCTAATCAGACCTACAGCATTGACTATCGAGAAATAGCGCCTGAGCTTGCCACCAAAGACATGTTCCTTGCAGATGATGGAACCGTTGATAAAAAAAGAGCTACGCAGGGTATTTTATCTATTGGGGTTCCTGGAACAGTATATGGAATGTGGGAGGTGCATCAAAAATTTGGGAGTCTTCCATGGGATCAGCTCTTAGCTCCTGCAATTAAATTAGCTGAGGATGGTTTTTTAGTGTCGCCATTTATGGCTGATGCTCTTAACGAAAGATATGACAAACTTTCGGGCTATAAAAATTTTAAACGCATTTTTTATTCTGACCATCCAGTTCAAATGCATCAAAGACTTAAACAAGAGAGTCTAGCAAAGACCTTAAAAGCTATTTCCTCTAAAGGTGTAAAAGGCTTTTATGAAGGAAACGTAGCAGAGAAGATTGATAACTATATGAAAAAAAATGGCGGTTTGATCACAAAAAATGATTTAAAAAACTATCGCCCAGTCTGGCGAGATACTTTGCAGGGAAATTATCATGATTATGAGATCGTAACCATGGGACCCCCTTCCTCCGGAGGTATTCATATTATTCAGATGCTGAATATATTAGAGAAACATAATTTAGTTGCTATGGGTCATAACTCTCCAACGTACACAGCATTATTAACTGAATCAATGAAATATGCTTATGCAGATCGATCTGAGTATTTAGGTGATCCTGGCTTTTTTAATGTACCTGTCAAAAACTTGATTAGCAAAGCCTATGCAAAAGAGATTAACAAAAGAATAGAGTTAAACTCAATAACGCCATCTGATGAGATTCTTCCAGGCTCTGCCATGCCACCTGAGAGTCCTGATACTACACATTTTTCTGTTGCAGATAATGACGGCAATGTTATTTCTAATACTTTTACATTAAATTCAGGATTTGGCTCAGGAATAGTTATAGATGGAACCGGTGTCTTAATGAACAATGAGATGGATGATTTTGTTTCAGCCCCTGGGGTGCCAAATCAATTTGGTCTTATTGGTGGTGAAGCGAATAAAATTGAGCCGTTTAAACGGCCTTTAAGCTCTATGACACCTACACTTGTGTTGCAAGATGGTAAACCGGTTTTTGCTACTGGCTCTCCAGGAGGTTCAAGAATTATTACCACTGTCTTGCAGTTCCTTCTCAATACTTTAGATTTTGAGATGGAGATATCAGATGCAACGGTTGTACCTAGAATTCATCATCAATGGAAGCCAGATGTTTTAATGCTTGAATCAGGTTTCGATATTCATCATGCCAAAGAAATTGAAGCTCTAGGACAGCGCATTTATATTTCTGGTCCTGGAACCTCACTTGAAAGCATTGAAATAAAAAATAACTTATTTTATGGTTTCGGGGATACTAGGAGACCAGATTCAAAGGCAAAGGGTTTATAGAAACATGCTTGATAAAATAACTGTAATTACTCTTTACGCAATACCAACAATTGCCCTTTTGGTGACATGCTTTTTTATTTCAAAGAAAAAGTAATTCCTTTATAAATGGAGTTGGCTCTAATTAACTTGTTTGCAATTGCTCTTGGTGGTTGCTTTGGAAGTTTTGCATCTATGTTAATTTATAGGCTGCCTCGTTACAGAGAATTCATTGGTCTTTATAAACCAAGATCTTTCTGCCCTCATTGCAGAAATCAACTAAATTTTTTTCAACTAATTCCTTTTGCTGGATATATCTTCTCTAAAGGTAGATGTGATTTCTGTAGTAAAAAAATTAATCCTACTTATTTATTCAATGAATTTATGATTACTTTCTTAGTTTTATTTTTTATACATTTATTAGGTTTTAACAATATATTATTTTGGGCTGTAATAACAATTGTTTTTATACTATACGTACAAGCAATGATGGATTTAGAAACATATCTACTCTCGCAGCCGCTAAGTATTTTGCTAGTATTATTGGGATTAATATTTAACATTTTTCTAAATTTTTTTGTTGTTCCCATTGATGCTATTTTAGGCCTAATGTTTGGCTATGGGTTGTTATTTACTATTAACCTATTACATAAAATTATCAGAGGTGGAGATGGGATAGGTTCTGGTGATTTTTTATTTTTTGGGGGGATTGGATCAATTTTTGGAGCATCATCTATTGGTCCAATTCTATTGATGGGTTCAAGCATCACATTATGTTTATATGTTTTAAAAGCTAAAAAAGAAAAAGAACTACCCTTAGGATTTGGTTTAGGTTTTGGAGCTATATTTTATTGCATGTTGTTTATAGCAATTTAAATAAAATAAGAAATAACTGGAACTGATAGCATTAATCGCAAGCTTTGCTGGAACGAAAATTGCTACTATATTTTTTAACATAACAAATGCAAAATATAGAAAGTTGTAGTTCATAATAAAGTCTTAGTAAAAATTAGACAGGCAATGATTAAAAGCATAGCAAAAAGAAAAATGTTCCCTGAAGGTTCGGTGATTGTTATCGGCGGAAGCGGTGGAATTGGTTCAGCAATTTGCAAAACCTTTGCATCAAATAATGTGCCAGTAATCTTTACATACCATGCTAACAAAACTGCGGCCCAAGAAGTGCAAGATGAAATTATTAATTTTGGAGGTGATGCCTCTTATTATCAACTTGCAATCAAAGATAAAGATCAGGTTGAAAGCTTTTTTAATAAGTTTCAGAGCACGGTTGTGCACAGCATAGTAAATGCTTCAGGGTCTGACATCAGAATGAAGTGGATCAATGAGCTGTCTTATGAGGAGTGGAGCGATGTGATGCATACAGATGCTGATGGATTTTTTAATATTGTTAAAAATAGTTTACCTCTTTTACAAAAATTTGGAGGCTCCTACACAACCTTAAGCTCTATAGGTCTTTCAAGATGGCCTGCAAAGGATGTTCTTTCCGTAGCTCCCAAAGCAGCAGTTAATTCGTTGATAAATGGTATTGCAAAAGAAGAGGGTCGCAATAACATCAGAGCCAATTCAGTTGAGCTTGGTATTATTGAAGCTGGAATTTTTCTGCGAATTAAAGGCAAAGACTATGATGAAAGGTACATTGAAGCAGCAAAAAATAATACCGCTCTTAAAACATTAGGAGAGGCGCAAGATGTAGCTGATGCAGTTATTTTTCTTTCTTCTAATCGCGCTAAATACATTACTGGACAAACTCTCTATCTTGACGGTGGATACAGAATCTAATCAATCAAGGTGCCGTGAATAGATTAGCTACGATGGATAAATCTAACAAACGCAATGTTGCTATGGGCTTTATAAAAGCAGAACTGTGAATTTTTTTTTAGAAATTTAAGCTTGGTTTGAGCCGCTAATATGCTTGCCGGCAATAAACCCAAAAGTCATTGCAGGCCCAATTGTTGCTCCTGGTCCAGGATATGTTGTTAGTAAAGCTGGGGTGCAATTTCCGGTAGCATACAGGCCTGCAATAGCTTGATTATTCTCATCAAGAACCTGACCACATTCGTTGATAGCCATTCCTCCGCATGTAGCAAATTCACCAGGGTCAATTCTCATTGCATAAAATGGAGCAGTTTCTAGGGGTCCCAGGCATGGATTCAATAAGGACGGATCTCCTGAAAACCTATCTCTCTCATTATCACCTCTTTGGAAATCTAAATCTTTACCAGTAAGAGAGAAGTTATTAACTTTTTTAATAGTATTTTGCAAAGCCTCACTATCAATTCCTGTTTGAGTAGCTAATTCCTTGATTGTATTTGCAGAGGTTAAGAAGTCACTTCCAAACCAATCTTTGTGAATTAACTTAACCAAGCTATCTGGGAAAAATTTTCCGGGCATCAAAGGGCCAACTGGATAATTTTTTCTGTGAGTTGCATCAAAAATCATATACATGGGCGCACAAGATTCACCTTTTTTTTCTTTTTCAAGAACCTCAAGCATAAATGTTAAATAGTTCTGAGACTCGTTTGCAAAACGTTCTCCAGATTTATTAACCGTATAGTTACCAGGCAGAGATTTTTCAATTTCACTCAATCTTGGAAATTCCTCATTGGGAGCTTTTACAGTTGTAACCCACCATGCTTTATCCATAAATTGAAGCTTTGCGCCAATAGCTTCTGCGGCTTTTATTGGGTCTCCAGTATTGGTTTTGGGCTCACAACCCCATTCTGAATTTGTTGGTTTGGGAAGATATTGCTCCCTCATTTCTTGGTTTTGACCAAATCCACCTGAGGCAACTATAACCCCTCGCCTTGTTTTAATTTTTATCAATACACCATCTTTTTCAATGACTGCACCAATAACCTTTTTATCTTGCAAAATAAATTCTTTTAAAGATGAAGACCTCCAAATGGGGATATTTCTTTTTTTGACTGATGAAAATAGACGTGTAACTGATGCTGCTCCAAAAGCTAGCCTTCTTGACCTTTTTCGCTTTATTCTCCAGGAGAAATCTAACCAATAAGAAAAGAAAATTTTAATAAATAAGTTCAGCCAACCAGGAGACTGTGTTGCAAATGCATGAGACTCTTCAAAGTTGACGCAATACCTGCCAAACATAATTGTTTGAGGGCCTGATGGGTGAAGGTTATCAACATCATCTTTTAAAGTTTCTGCCGAGACAGGCAATGGCTCCAATGCCCGGTTTCCTAATTTAACTCCAGGAGCATCTTGAAAATAATCTGGGTAATGCTCAAGGCTAGAATATCTTGCATCAGTGTTATCCTCCAAAAACTTAACCATCTTTGGTCCTTGATCTAAATATGCATCTATCAATGGCTCATTAAATTCAGTGCTGGGAATAGTAGCCTTTAAGTATTCTTTCGCCTCTGTAAGAGAATCTTTAGAACCTTTATTTTTAGCAAGGTGATTTTCTGGTATCCAAATTACTCCACCCGAGGTAGCGCTTGTCCCACCTATTAGGTGGCTCTTCTCAATTATCAATACCTCAGATGAATTTGAAATATCAGCTGTGAGAGCAGCAGTTAAGCCTCCGCAGCCTGTTCCAATAACAAGCACATCAACACTCTTATTAAATTGAGTATGGCTCATGGTGATCAATATTTTTAAACTGTATATTCCTTTCTAATTTTAAGCTTTTCAGGAACTGAAATTCTATCCATGTAGAATTGATCATACCACTCGCGAAGTTTGTGCAAGGGTCCATCGCCATCACACAGTAATGGGTTATCAACTCTAAATTTATTATGCCAAATATCGACATCTTGCTTAAATGAAAGTTGGGTCATTTTGGTGTATTCAGCAACCACAGCTCTATTCTCTTCCTCACTAAGATGAGGGATATTTTGAACTTTCACTCCATGACGAAGCATGAAGCTATCTTTATCAATTGGGACATGACTTACAAGCTGAATAGAACTATGCAAAAAGCCAGCTGCTTCATTATCGATTGCGGCAATCATGTATGCTGGACCATAGTAAGTAGCAGAGGATCTTAATTCGCCTCCCTCACCAAATTCTGAGCCTTCATCATTATATGCATTCATAACTTGAGTTAATTTGTGCCCTTCAAAAATATTTTTGAAAAGAGATGGGGTCTTTAAACCATGGACGGTAATAAAGTGAGCTTTGTCTGACATGTTATCTATAAGTTCACGGCAATTAATATGTATTACATTCTCTTCAATTACCCAATCAGACCAATCTTCAGCGAAGGCAGATTCTTCCCTGGGAACAATTTCATCTTTTGATGGTAGCAATCCCTCGGGGTCATTCCATATAAATAGCAAATGATTCTCTTCACAAACAGGCCAACTTCTAATTCTTGCATTTTTTGGAATTTTTTTGGCATAAGGAATATCTAGACACATTCCTTCGGCTCCCCAGCCCCAATCATGATAAGGACACCTAACAACATCTCCATCAACTTTGCCCATAGTAAGATCGCCGCCCATGTGGGGACAAGTAGCCTCAAGTACTACAGCATCTCCATTTGAATTTCTAAATACAACTATACGTGTTCCAAAAGCTGTAATTGCAATTGGCTTGTCTTTAAATGTTGAGCTAAGGCCTAAACAGTGCCAACCTCTTGCGTATCGATCTGGAGGTGGTGATTGATCTATCTGTCTGATTGGTATTTCATTCATAATATTTTTAGCCCTAGGAAATCAAAGCATTAAATTTTCTGTTTCTCCACCCAATACACTCGAACCATAATCGATTGCGAAAGGGGTTGAGATATTAGCAACATGAACTTGGGTAGTCATAATATCTAAAAATTTATTCATCACGTCGTGACCAAGATACACGCTCGCTCCCCCGCTTGCTTTCACTAATTTCAATGCACCTGCTACACAACGGTCATTGATGGTACCAACTTGATGTCTAAATTTAACTCTGTCATTGACATTAATCTTATTTGAATTCCTAGCTTCATTCATCATAGAATTCATATTAGCCTCCAAAGTATTCCACATCTGATCAATCTCAAGCGTGGTTTCTGCTATAAGAGCAGAAGTTGCTGGATTACTTTTAGCCTCAACCCCAAAGCTTGATACTCTAGACTTAGCCCCATCAACAAATGCATTTAATGCGCCTTGATAAGCTCCAAGTGAAGGTACTGCTACAGAATGAGTAAAAACCTGACCAAACGGAAGTTGATAAAGCGGGCTTGGATTCATTTCTTTCCCTGGATTTTCTGATAAAAAAGCATCTTTGAGATAGTGAATTCTATAATTAGGGACAAATGCTTCATTAACCTTAATTCTTTTGCTGCCGGTCCCTTTGAGTCCATAAACATGCCAATTATCAATAATCTCATAATCTTCTCTTGGTATTAACAAGGTTACAAAGCTCTCAAAGCCTACAGAGGGATCTAAAACAGCACCTCCAAAAAACCAATCACAATGATCGCTTCCTGATGACCAATCCCATTCACCAGAAACCCTATATCCACCTTCCTCAGGAACTGCAATTCCTTTTGGAGCATAAGAAGAAGATATGAGAACGGTATTATCCTCCCCCCAGACATCTTGTTGGGCTTGCTCATCGTAAACAGAGATTTGCCAATTATGCACTGCAACAACTGAAAAAACCCATGCAGAGGTCATGCATGCTTCAGCAATAATGCCTGTAACTTTGTAAAATATAATTGGATCCATTTCATAGCCGCCCCATCTAATAGGCTGAAGTATTTTAAAAAAGCCTAAATCTTTAAAATCTTGAATTGTTTCATCCGTAAGCCTTCTAAGTTTTGCTGTGTCTTCTGCTCTATTAAGCAAAGTAGGTTTTAAATCTCTCGCTAACTTATAAAGCTCTTCTGGAGATGGGACTAAATTTTCAGTTGCTTGTTGCATAGCTTTACTCTCCTAAAATTATGTAACTATTTAGATAACATTAATAATATACATATATAAAGATCTTTTTAAAAGCAAGAAAAATGCATATTCATAACTTTGTGACGATGAAATAAAATTAAAAAACAATAAATTCTGAACTTTTTTCACTTAGGCTGGTCATAACAATATGCTGGTTAAAATTTTCCTCTAAAATTTTTCCCTAAAGCCAGCTAGAGCGGGCTGGCCATGCCCGCTTGCTCCTTAAATAAGAAATTTAACTAATGAAACTCAGAGTTAAAAGATATAGTCCTTAGCTCATCTATGACGGCTTCCCAAATTTTCCACTCATCGATATTAAGACTTGCAGCAAACTCTGCCGCCCTCAGCATAGCAATCGATTCCGCGTCATCTCCATATTGAGACAAAAGGTCATTGGCTATTTGTTTTATAGGATTCATTTGGTATAAATTTTTTGAATATATTTACTTCACAAGGGTTATTAGACAGGTTATTTTAAACATTACAAATTACAAGTAATAGTTTATGCAGATTTTCTGGTTCAAAGATTCAAAGATAGGTCATCTTAAGCAGGTAAATGCTTTACTTAATGAACTAAAAAAAGAGATTAAGTTTACTTTAGTTCCTATTGAGTGCGATAAAAATCAAGGCATCCAAGATGATGAGGATACAGCTTTATATTTATCAGGATTAGATGAAACTATAATGCTGATAGGTGCCGGTCATTCTACTTACCCTGAAATACTTAAATTACAGAAGCGTTTAAAAACAAAATGTAAAGGAAGGTTAATATCAGTAGCTATTCTTCGCCCATCTAAAAACCTTAAACTCTTTAACTTAATTTATGCTCCACAACATGATTTTAATGAAAAAGAAATTCCTGATAATGTAACTACATTTCAAGGCTCATTAGCATCGCCCTCATACTTGAAGCCAGATGCGAATAAAGGAATGATAGCTATTGGTGGCTCTAGCAGGCATTATAAATTTGATCCAGAAACATTAATGGCTCAGCTGCATTATATTTTATGCATGCATCAAAATTATAATTTTAAAATTTTTAACTCTCGCAGAACACCTGAAATAGTGAATCAAAAGATTCAAAAAGAATTTTTGGAATATAAAAATGCTAATTTTGTTGACTATCGAAATGAATCTTCCGAATCATTGCAATCTAGACTGGAAAATTCAACATTAAAATTTGTAACCCCAGATAGCTCTAATCTAGTCTTTGAATCACTATCCACAATCGGTAAAACATATTTAATACAAGTGGAGCGCCCAGGCTATAAACGATGGTTTGGAACTAAAAAAATTAGGTCGTCTATGAATGAATTGGCAAGCTCTAAAAGGGTTGGGCTAGTAAGTGTAATAGCCAAGAAAGTTGGTGTAAATATATCTAGCATTACAAACCCCTCATTAGGTTTGGAGCCTTTAGCCGAAGTTGAGAAGGTAGCATTCTCCCTAATAAAAGCGATAAAAAGCTATTCATGAAGATTGCTCATTTAGTTACGAGTAAAATTTTTGCAGGGATTGAGCAACATGTATATGAATTGGCGTGTGAAATGAGTGAAGATACTGAGCAGATTATTATGTGCAATAAAGAGGTTGTTAATAATATACAAGGGGTGAAAACCATTTGTATGAAGATGGGATCAAGGCACTCTCCATTCAATCTAATCAAATTAATTCATGTGCTCAGAAAAAACCATGTTGATATTTTGCATTGTCATGGAGCTAAAGCTAGCTCAATTGGATGCTGGGCAAAACGCATCTTTGGCATTCTAGTTGTTTCTACTATTCATGGCCATAAATCTAGGGATAGCTCTTTTTTAATTCCCAGTGCAACCATTGGAGTCAATAAAAAGCTTGCTAATAGCGTTAAGGGTGGGATATTTATTCCAAACTGGTTCAATCCAATGCATGCCGGCAAGCCTTCTACAAGAAGAGGCCCATTTATTGCAATAGGAAGACTTGAAACTGTTAAAGGTTTTAATTTGTTGATTAACAGTTGGGTAAATATTGAACAATCATTAGAGATTATTGGTTCAGGACCTGAGGAAGGCTCTCTGAGGAGGCTTATTACCTCTTTAGAGTTAGATAACAGAATTAGCATTGTTACTGATTGCAATTACCCATCTATTGAAGAAAAGTATAAAACTGCCAAAGGTTTGATAGTGTCAAGTTTGCGAGAAGGCGGACCAAGAGTCGTACTAGAAGCAATCAATCATGAGGTACCTGTTCTAGGAACAAGAGTGGGTATAATTCCAGAACTAATTTCTAATGAATTTTTAACAGAGCCCAATAACCAGATCGCTCTTCAGTCCACGCTTGAGGAAATATTGCCTCTTTTACCACAAATTGATATGAAGGGTATAAAACATGCCTTAATAGCTGAATACTCAATAAAAAGTGCTAGCAAAAAAACAAAAGATGTTTATTTTTCTCTAGCTAGAGCTAAGTCATAAATCTTAATTGTTGCGTTAGCTAAATACTCTTTAGTAAAAATATTAGGAATGGATTCTGGAGCTGGGATCTCACGAAATTGTGAAATTTTTTCTGATAGAGCTGTGATATTTCCATATTCTACCAATCCAGCTGGATTAATTAATTCAATTGATTCTTTCACGCCTCCTCTATTCCAACCCATTACACGAGTTCCGCATGCAGCTGCCTCAATAATTGTTCTGCCAAATGGCTCAGGTTTAGATGAGAGGTTTAGCACAATATCTGAAATTTTATATACATTGGCAATATCTGATCGAGCTCCGCAAAAGGTAATATGCGAGGAAAGGTTTTTTTGTTGAATGGATTTCATTAGAGATTGGTGATAACTTTCTTTGTTTTGGTTTACTGGGCCTGGTATAAGTCCATGGTATTTATTTATATCTAGGTGCGTAAAAAGAGTAATGAATTCTTCAATGCCCTTCCATCCTGTTATTCGTCCCGGCAAGGTAATTAAAGTTTTATTCTTAGTTGCGGGAAATTCTTGAAACCATAAATCATTCCATTTATTGGATAGAGGGGTTGTATTAAATTCCTTAAGATCGCAGCCTCTATATACAAGATGTAAGTTACTCTTATTAACTTCATAGTACTTATTAATATAATCTTTTACTGTCTGTGAAATAGCTATAACCTCATCAGCATAAGACATGGATTTGCTATAAAAAGGTTTGCTGTATAAACCATGAAATGTAGAAATAACAACTGGCCTCTTTCCAGTAAATTTTTTTAATGCTAGATAATTAATCCAGGCAGGGAATCTAGAGCGAACATGAACAATATCTGGTTGAAACTCTGAATAAATATTTCTTAAATTATTTACTTGAGCAAGTGCTGTAAAATTTTTCTTAGCTAAAGGAAGCGTGTAATGTTTTGCCCCATGCTCCTCTAACAATTCCACCAATCGACCGCCAGCCGAAATTACAGCAGATTCGTGTCCTGAAATTTTTAGATAATGCGAAAGATCAACGGTGCCTCGCTCAACACCGCCAAGTTTAAGCTCTGGTAGTAGCTGAATTACTCTCATTAATTACTCGTAGCGCAACGCAACAGCGGGCTCTAATTGAGCAGCTTTTCTTGCTGGCCAAATTCCAAAAAATAAACCAACGCAAGCCGAGAATGTAACAGAACCAAATATAGCTGAAAAAGGTATGGTGAAGACCCAGTCCTGGAA
>Ga0209047_1000206_pt1 | contig 58278 bp, 73 predicted proteins | sample SaaInlV_165m_DNA_3_FD_184681 | JGI IMG/M metagenome (GOLD analysis project Ga0209047, IMG submission 184681) | Marine microbial communities from expanding oxygen minimum zones in the Saanich Inlet - Saanich Inlet SI037_S3LV_120m_DNA (SPAdes)... | ecosystem: Environmental > Aquatic > Marine >...
TTGCCCCATAATTAATTACTTTTTGATGTACATTGATCTGTCTCCAAATGCGAATCTTTTATATGGAAATTGAAATGGGTTTGCTTGATGGTTAATCCAAGAGCATATCTTGCTGAAGCAATCTCCACATTTGCATTGGTCTTCTTTGGTCCTTTGTCTGTAATTCTTGCAGCATCAGTCTTTGGAGAAGGATTGACTATTGAATCAATTATTATGATATCTTTGGGCCACGGTGCAGCAATTGCATTTATGGTCTATGCATTTGGACATGTTTCTGGTGCTCACATTAATCCTGCAGTTACAATCCCTATGATGATTACAAAGAAAATTGGAATCGCTGATGGTATTGGTTATATTATATTTCAAATAATTGGAGCAATTGTTGCAACTGGTACTTTGGTTTTACTATTCCCTGAAATAGGAAAAGATGTTTTCTGGGGTGCTCATGGCGGCCCGAGCGATTTACTTGGCGGCAGTATGATGTCTGCTTTGTTAGTTGAAATTATTTTGACTTTCTTCTTGGTCACTGTAATCTTTATGACTGTAATTCACAAGAAAGCTCCAAAGAGCGTTTACGGTGCTGTCATTGGTGGAATGGTTTTCTTACTTCACTTGGTAGGTGTTCCTTTAACTGGCGCATCTATGAATCCTGCAAGATCTTTGTCTCCAACATTGTTTTCAGGTGATGCTGGATTATGGGAAGTTCAATGGTTGTATTGGGTAGGTCCAATTGTTGGGGGTATCATTGCTGCTTTGATAATGAATTATGTTTATACCAAACCTGCAGAAAAAGAAGCATAATTTTTCAAATACTAACATTTTTAAAAATTTAGAATTATTTTTTCATTATGAGTTCATTTGATGATATCTCAGAAATGTTTCGTTCCGAACTTGATAAATTAACACACTTGTTGAATTCTACAAATATTGATTCTAATCTTTCACCTACAGAAATAGTTGAAATTTACTATCAAATAATGAACATGTCCTCGATGAATGTGATGCTAAAACAGCAATTGAATTCTGATGATCAAAAATCTTTGTTAGATGAAATTATAGAGACTGAAAAATTGATTTCTGAGAAATTTAATCATACTATTCACCCGCAAATTTTAGAAAAACTGACACAATCTATTCAAGATATCACTGCCAATTTACAATCTAGTTCTAGTGGGCAAAAATCAAAAGAAGAGATTGAAAATGAAGCAAAACAGTATGAAGAACTACGACAAAAAATGAGCACCAAAGAATTTGTAGAACAATACGGTAAAGGTCTCTAATGATTAAAGAGATTGCACAAAATCTTGTTAATTTAAAAAAAGAATTTGCAAAAATATATGACGGAACTAGCCAGATTCAAGAAGCAATTCCTATTTTAAAATCTAAAAAATTCCCCATTGATGATTTGGACTCACTTCATAATTTTACAAAAAATAATCCCATTTATTACAATTCATATGAAAAAACAATTTCTGATATTCCTTGTGTTGTCTATGAAGGTGACATTAACAAATATTGGTTAAACAGTATTCGGCATGGTTCTAGTCGTGCACCGTTTTCTCCTACATGGATTTTATCTGCATATCTTTGTTGTCTTCATGTCAAATCCCTTGGGTACAAACAGGTAATTGATATTGGTTCAGGTGATGGGAGAATTGCATATTGTGCTAAAATCTTGGGACTTGATTCGTATAGCATTGAGATTGATGATATGCTAGTGGATTTACAAAACAGCATCTCTGAATCCGTTGGTGTGAATTTTAATCCAAATTGTTCTGATGCAATTACGTTTGATTATTTGACAATTAACTTGAGTAACCCTGCATTTTTTATTGGTGGCTTGGCTCAGATGGGGGGAATCACGTTGGCAACTGGAATTCTTGAAAACACTCAATCAAACCCTGTAAAGAAAAATACTGGACTAGTCCTTGCAGGAACTGTATCTCAAAAGTATGCCACTGATCCGCTGAATCATGCTGGTTGGGGAACTTTGATTGATAAATTCTCACTTGATGTAATTGATACAGTAATTTTGCCTGCAGTATGGACCTTCAAAGAAACTGATGATGTTCATTATATATTTACAAAATTTCAGAAATAGCAATCCAAATTAAGCGTAAATCTCCCATTTTTTTTGGACTCGTTGCATAGCTTGGATAGTGCGAACGCTTGCGGAGCGTTAGGTCTCCGGTTCAAATCCGGACGGGTCCGCCTATATTTTTTACAAAATTTATACATAATTCACTATTTTGTAAATTCACTTAATTGGATTTAACTCAAATATTTTTTGCAATTGTCATTTTGCTTGCAGGTGCGAAACTCTTGGGCGCATTATTTCGAAAGATAAAACAACCTGCTTTAGGTGGTGAGATTCTTGCTGGTATAATACTTGGTCCGACTTTATTTGGAATTGTTCAAATTTCAGATGGTTTGGAATTGATTTCTACTATTGCCATATTTTTTGTAATGCTTTTCATTGGACTTGAAATGAATTTAAGTGAGATTAGGAAAACTGGCAAATCTGCATTACTCATATCCGTCACTTCTTTAATAATTCCATTTTTTGCAGGTTATCAATTATCTGTTGTTTTTGGTTTAGATCTAATTGAATCTCTGTTTATTGGATTGCTGTTGTCTGTTACATCCGTTCCCGTTAGTGCCATGATTTTACGTGAACTGGGGATTTTAAAAACAAAAGCTGGAACAACTGTGATGTCTGTGGCAATAATTGATGATATCATTTCATTGGTGATCTTGGCAATAATTTTACAACTTCATGTAAACGAAGGTGCTCCCTTTGATTTTGCAGAAGTGGGAATTTCTATACTTGCAATGGCTGCTTTTCTGACGAGTGTTGCTTTTTTGGCTTTTGCTGTATACCGAATTGATAATTGGCTTCCTGAAAGATTTGAACTCTTTTTTGAAAAAACAAAAACTACTGAAGCAAAGTTTGGCATACTGATTATTCTTGCAATCACACTATCGCTGATAGCTGATCTTGCTGGTCTGCATTTTATTTTGGGTGTTTTTTTTGCTGGTTTGATTTTCAGTAAAAAAATACTTGGCAAAAAAGAATCAGATAAAACATATGGCATGATGTCTGGAATGACCTTTGGCTTTGTAGCTCCTTTGTTTTTTGCGATAATTGGAATAAAATTCAGTGCACAATCTTTAGAAAACTATATTTTATTTTTGGTCTTATTGGTGTTGTTTGGATTAAGCGGGAAAACATTTGGGGGATTTTTGGGAACAAAACTATCGAAGTTTTCAACTATGCAAGGACTTGCAATATCCACTTTATTGAATGGCAGAGGAACTGTGGGTTTGACAATCACACAAAAAAATCAACTTTAATGGATTCAAAAAAGGCAATATGTACAACATAGTATGGCAGAGAGAATCACCATTATGCTAAATAGTGAAATTGCAAAAAAGTTACGAAAGTTACAGGCAAAAAAATTATTAGAAACATCTTCCACAGTCAGCTTTTCGAGAATCATAAATGAAGTTCTAGAAAAAGGTCTGAAATAATTCTAGAATTTACTTTTTAGATGATTTATCAATTTTTGACTTATGAATAGTCCGAACATGTCTTCGCAAGTTCCCGTGACCATTCAGACGTTTTGTACAATGTGGGCATTGCACCCGTTCAGCCATTGATAACCCTCATACTTTATATGAAAATCATACATTATAATATGAATTTACTCCCAAATCCCATTTTTGACTCCGACTCTTTTTCTCATCTGCATCAATTTCCATCCTCAAACTGGTAATAGCCTTAAATTCTAAAATTTTGTTATCTGATCATGAATAAAAAACTCATGTTGCTCATATTGGGTATTGTTGGGTTGGCATCTGTAGAACTACTGTTCATGACTGGAATGGTTCCTCGTCTTTAATTTTCCCAACTTAACCATGTCAAATTTTGTCTCAAATTTGGATTTTGAAGATTGATGACACAAAAATTAGAATGTTTTTGTTTTTCTAAGAAATATTGTAACTGATGTCATATAGCACCCTGTTGCAATAAATTCTGAAATCAACGATGCAATGTATGGTTCTATTCCAATTTCCAGAAAGTAATACAGTGTTGGCCATCTAACTGCAAGATAAACTATCTCTCCAATCCCAAATGATGATAGTAAAGACAGTATTTCCTTTTTGATTAAACTCCTCTTCATAGATTTGTAGCGTACTTTGTTATCACGATAAAACAATCCTGAAAAAATTCCAAAATACACTACATATCCAAAAATTATTGTAAGTGTTGTGTTAAGATAACTCTCATATCCTGATAACATCTGAGCAAATACTGCAGACAATGTTGCAGAAATAGCAAAACAAATTAGAAAATTCCTATTAATTTGTAATAACTGCTGATTGACCTTCATAATTTTTCTAAAAATTCGATAACTAATATTTTGTATGACTGTATCATTAAATTATGAATCGATGTATCTGGGCAAAAGATGAGCCAAATCTTACTTATCATGATGAGGAATGGGGAAGAGCACAACATGATGATCAAAAATTATTTGAATTTCTAATACTTGAAGGAGCACAAGCTGGTCTTTCATGGGTTACAATTCTTAAACGCCGCGATGGGTATCGTAAAGCATTTTCTGATTTTGATGTACTCAAAGTCTCAAAATTCACTCAAAAACGAGTAGAAAAACTACTACAAGATGAATCTATAATCCGAAACAAACTCAAAGTAAATTCTGCAATAAACAATGCAAAAGCATTTCTCAAAGTTCAAGTAGAATTTGGCTCATTTGATAAATACCTGTGGGGATTTGTAAATCACAAGCCAATCAAAAATAAATTCAAAAAACTATCTGATATTCCTGCATCAACTGAAATCTCAGAAAAACTAAGCAAAGATCTCAAAAAACGTGGATTTAATTTTGTTGGACCTACAATTTGCTATGCCCTAATGCAGGCAACAGGAATGGTCAATGATCATACTATTCAGTGCTTTATGCATGGAAAATAATTTTATTCTCCAACATATTTGATAAATCATGGCAGAAGGAAAATTTGCAACATCTGTTTCTTGCATGGATGGTAGAATTCAGATTCCTTTATCAAAATGGATCAAAGAAAATTACTCTGTTGACTATGTTGATACAATTACAGAACCTGGTGTAGACAAAACTATTGCCAATGCTGCAGAGTCTATCAAAACTAAAGTTGGAATCTCAATTAATGCTCACAAATCACAACTAGTTGTGGTATCTGGTCACTATGACTGTGCTGCAAACCCTGTATCTGATGAAGATCACATCGCCCAAATCAAAAATGCAGTTGATGTAATTTCTTCATGGAATTTAGATGCCAAAGTGATTGGTGTATGGGTTGATGGTTCATGGAACATCAATACTGTATAGTATGAATCTAAAACTATCTAGTTTTTCAAAGACTGCTGGACCTGGAATTTTATTTGCGTGTACTGCAATTGGTGTATCTCATCTGGTGCAATCCACTAGGGCAGGTGCTGATTATGGATTACTAATTTTGGGATTTGTGGTATTGGTAACTTTGCTAAAATACCCGTTTTTTGAGTTTAGTTCTCGATATGCAAACTCTACTCAAACTAGTATCATTGATGGCTACAAGCAGTTAGGACGACCTGCATTGTGGTTGTATTTTTTATTAACAATTGCTTCAATGTTTTTTGTTACGGGTGCTGTAGGATTTGTCACTGCAGGATTTTTTGAGAATCTGTTTGGAATTGATTTTCTTGGTGAATGGACAGTAGTAATATTATTTGCAGTATGTGTTGCAATTTTAGCTATTGGAAAGTATAATGTCCTTGATAGTCTCATTAAGATAATTGCAATTGTTTTACTGGTATCCACTGTTTCTGCATTTGTACTAACGATGTATGCTGGTCCAATAGACCATGTATCTGGATTTGAGCCAAAGGATCTTTGGGAAATTTCTGGAATCTTTTTCTTACTTGCATTAATGGGGTGGATGCCTACAGCACTTGATCTTTCAAGCTGGAATAGTTTGTGGACCATAGAGAGAATAAAGCAGACAAAGTACAAACCAAAACTACAAGAAACTCTTTTTGAATTCAGACTAGCTTATCTAATTACTGGCGTTCTTGCAATAATGTTTGTATCACTTGGTGCGTTCATGTTTTATGGTTCTGGTGATGAGTTGCCAAATGACAATTCCCTTTTTGCAAATGAAATAGTAAAACTATACACCCAAAACATTGGAGATTGGAGTTACATAATCATTGCAGCTTCTGCATTTACTGCAATGTTTGGAACTATAATTGCAGTTTTTGATGGATATTCAAGGTCTCTACAAAGAACATTTGAATTATTATTTCTTAAAAAAGAGGCAAAACTACTCCCAAAACCTCGCATTCTCTATGTATTTTTCTTGTTTGTGATTTCTATAGGCTCATTTATTGTGATATTCCAGTTTGGAAATAATCTAAAACAACTAGTTGACTTTGCAACTGTTTTGTCATTTATCATAGCTCCTGTAATTGCAATTTTTAATTTTAGACTGGTAACTGGAAAATTCCTTGAAAAGGCACACCAACCATCAATGGTTCTAAAAATTTTGAGTTTTGCAGGAATTATTTTCTTATCTGGATTTGCATTGTTCTTTTTACTAACAAAATTCTTTTCATAATCTTTTAAATTCCTCCATGATTGTTTAATATTGTGAAAATTACTCTTTTTGTATTACTTCCTGTACTGCTAGTGGTATTTTCAATATCTGTGCAAGCTCAAACTGATGAAGGTCATTTAATGACAAAGGGTATGGTTACTGGAAATCATTTCTTTTCAGGATAACCCGTATGGACTATCCTTCAAGGAGATGGTGGAACTTTGGTGTCCACTAGTGCATATGGTGTAGCAGTTGCAAGATTAGATATTGAAAAAAATTTAGACTGTGATGAACAATTAAACATTGTATGTTTTTCAGGTATAGTTACTGAGGCAAAAAATTATCAAAGATTTACAGTAGGTGATACCATTAATTTTGTTTTTGAATTACCTGATAAACAAAAAATTACAATCATTAATGATTCTCTTGGAGAGTTTGAACTAAACGTTGATGTTAGTAAACTGCGAGTATTGAAAACATGAAATCATTTTCAAAAAAATTACCTGTAATTTTTATGATAACTCTAGTTGGAGTTTTTAGTTTCACAATTACTGCATCAGCTTCAGATTCTTTAATTCCTGAATGGGTAAAAAACAATGCAATGTGGTGGTCTGAAGGCTCAATTAGTGAGGCTGATTACATTACATCCTTGGAATATCTAATTAACAATGGAATCATTAGCATCCCAATTGCAGAAGTCACTGCTGCACAAACAATGTATTCTGATGAAGAACGTGCTCAATCCTTTAGAGTTACAATTTCAAATATTATGGCGCCTTTACCTGTTCACTTTTTTGAAAAATTTGAAATTACTACCTCTCAAGTAGGAACAACTGATGATTTACAGGGAAGAATGTATGAATTTCGTGATACTAATCCTAAATTTTTCTTAGAATCCTTGCCTAGTGCTGATAAAAAGAAATTCTATGATTTTGTTGCTGATTGGATGAATCGTGGTAGTTTACTAAATCCATTTGATGTTGATGTGGATGTTCTTAATGGAGCAGGTGGCATAGTCCAAACCTGGTCATTTAAGACATGTGAGATAACAAGTTATGGAACATATCTTCAAGATATAATCAACATTTACCAGTATTCTGGTGTTCAGGATTCTGAAATTAGAGATAGAACTTCTTTTTCATGTACTGGTTTAGATCTTAGCACTCCTTAGATTTTATTTTTAGCAAGTTTTTTTAATCTAGAGAATTCAGTAAAATTGAAAATTATGAAACTTTCTCCTAAGATGAAAAAAGCACTAAATGATCAAGTTGCCCTAGAAGGGCTTGCATCAAATAGTTATTTGGCAATGGCATCCTGGTGTGAAGTAACAGGATACAAAGGGGCTGCAGATTATTTCTATATGCAATCTGATGAGGAGAGAACACACATGACTAAAATTATTCATTTTCTAAATGATATGGGAAACGCTGCTACAATTCCTGCAATCAAAGCTCCAACTGCATCATACAAATCCCTTGAAGGTTTAATCAAGACTGCTCTAAAAAATGAACAAACAGTAACTGCTGCAATTCATAAAATGGTAGAGATCACACAAAAAGAAAAAGATCACTCTACCTATGCATTTCTTGAATGGTTTGTAAACGAACAAGTTCAGGAAGAAACAAAGTTTGAAACATTATTGCAAAAGTTTGATCTAATAGGCCGTGATAAAATAGCAATCAATGAAATTGATAAAATCCTTGCAGTCGAAGCTGTAACTCCAGAACCTGCTGCCTAGAGCACATTCTAAAATAATTAATACTCTATTCTTTTCAATCATTTCATGACTGTAACTGTAACTCGAAAACCTGGTGGAATAACACAACTATTCAACACCGAAACTGGTAGAGTCACTTACAAATGTAGAGCAGAGTCTGCATACATGCTCATTGAAGCTTTTGGTGGAATTGTAAAGTTTAATCAAAAAAATGCAATAGCTACTGTAACTGGACACATTACTAGTCTAGAATCATGTGATGTTCTAAAAAAAGGACATTCTGAATACAAAGATGCATTGACTGCAATAATTTCTGCACATAAAGAATTTGCTCAAAGTGCAGCTGATTTACAACAAAAAGAAATTACTGCACTTGAAAACAAATTAACTGATATCTAATTTTTAAATTCTTTACACTTGCATCCTCTTACTAGACATTTTCCATATCCATCCATGTGTATGGAATTATCGTGATAACATCCAATTTCGTTATTTGCACATTTCATGTTTTATCTGATTCTTAATTATCTACAGTTTCGTTATCATGATTTCTACCAATATGCACTGCCAGATTTACGACACTATTGCCAAAATCCTCGCCACAAAATTTACAATGAAATGTATATGGATCTGACAAGACTACTTCTTGATCTCTATATTATTAAAAAATTTCCTAGTTTTTTGTAAATTTACCCATAAATCATACACTGTTCGCATTCACAGACTTCTTGCTGCTTTGCTTTTTTCAAACATTTTTTGTGTTGACCTGCTTGGCATTGATTACATACTTCTTCTAAATTCTCAACTTCTGTGTATTTTTTAGATTGATCAAATCCAAACCCTCCATCTTGTGGTCCTACCATGAATTGACATATCTGATGTAGTATTTCTACTTCACTAATTTACTGCAGATTTTATGGTATCTTGTAAATTGATTTTATGAATCTCAATGATTCCTCTGATCTCAAAAGTATCCACATATCCTCCAGCTGATGCACGTGTTGCTTTGAGTAAATAATGTAGTGCGCCTTCCTCTATTTTTCCAACATAGTATCCGTAAAGAAAATCTACTTCATCTTTGCATTTCCAAATTTGTTTGATGTTTGGAAATGTTTGTTTGATCTCAGTTGGTATTTCTCTGATTCTATTTTTTATGTATTGATCTAATGATTTTCTTATTGTAGAGTCTTGAAGCAATTCTAATAATATTTAAAATAACTTGCTTTAGTCCTTTTCATTTTCTTTTGATTCTTTTTCTGGGTTGTCCCACATGTGCATAGTTCCTCTAATCATAAACGAGCCTACTATTATGGCTACTAGTCCTCCAACTATAAACATGAAAAATTTTCCAATATCTTTGATACTTGCCATTGATGTTGAATTGTTTTCATTCTAATTATAACTGTCTAAAAAATTCGATTAGATTCAATAATGAGTTAAATGATGCTTTCCATATGTCTAAATCTAAACAAATTGCAGCTTGGATTGGAATTATTGGTGGTATGATTGGATTTTTCTTCTTTTCAATTGAGATGGCAGAATTTATGCGATAATTTTGAAAACTAATTAGACTGTAGATTTGTATTGTTAAATTATGATCACTCCTGAAATAAAGAATTTTTTAAAGATACAAAAATTAGGTTATGTTGCAACTGTTTCTTCTGATGGACTGCCAAACATTTCTCCCAAAGGAACTATCATAGCTTGGTCTTCTGAAATTTTGGCATTTGCAGATATTCGTTCTCCTGATACTGTAAAGAATTTACAAAATAATTCTAATGTGGAAATCAATGTAATTGATCCTCTTTTACGTAAGGGATATTTGTTCAAAGGAGTTGCTAGATTGATTAATTCTGGACTGCAATATGGTGAAATTTTCCAGTATTATCGAGATAATGGGATTACAAGTCCAATAAATGCAATTGTTCTAGTTGATGTATCTGATGTCTCTGTTGTGACTTCCCCATTGTATGATATGGGAGTTTCTGAGGGTGAGATAAAATCTAAATGGAAAAATCACTTTGCAAATCTATGATTTTTTTGGTAATGATGCTTTGATTTTTTCCAACTCTTCTTTTACTTTTTCATGCTCTTCTCTTTCTTTTTCTAATAATGTTTGAACTGTTTCTAATTCTTTTTGTGCTACACTGAGTTTTGATTTTAAAGAGCCCACAACTATGCTTGCAGCCTCTATTACTCCTGCAGAACTCTGTTTACTTTCATTTTCTCCCTGAATGAAGTCTTTTTCTTTTTTTGTAAGGATACTGGTCTCCTCAAAGTAATCTTTCTTTTCTAATTCTTGTTTTGCATTGTATAATCTAGAGTTTGCCTCTTCTAATTCTTTTTCAGATTCCAATTGCTGTTTTTTAATTATGTGTAACTTTGATTGTTCTGCTGTAACTTGCTCTAATAAATCAGAATGCTCTTTTGTAATTTTTCCTAACTCTTCTTCTGTTTTTGTTAGATTTTCTTCTGTTTTATTGAATTTTTCAATTGATTTTGAATCTTTAATCTGCTCTGTATTTGTAATTTTTTCTTTAATTTCTTTATACTCTCGTGAAACTACATCTAGTTCCATCTTTTTTTGATTGTATTCTTTTTTTACAATCATCACCTTGCTAACTATGTCGTCATATTCTTCTTTTACAGTTTGAATTTTTTGTGTAATGTCTTGTAGTTCTTCTTGCTTTGTTTTAGATTCTGTTTGTAATTTCTCAACTTCAGTCTCTAGTTCATTTTTTAGAATACTTTTCTCATTATTTTCTGATATTGTTTCTTTTGACTCTTTTTTACTAAATAATCCCATTATCTCTCACCGATTTTTTCCAAAAGATGAACCTTTCTTCATCCTTTTTTGACCCTGCCTTTGAGAAATTTTAGATAAAATCCAATTCCACCTATGACTAGACCTGCAATCCATGCAAACATACCTAAACTTTTTGGAACAATTGCTTCTTGTGGTCCTATAATTAGCAATAATGCTCCCAAAATTATTAGTGCAAACCCTCCACTGTTTTTTGATTTGTTATGATCCGAATGAACCATTTTCTATGTATACTCTGAGAGTGTTTTTGCTACTTGTTTTCTTCCAATATCTGAAATGAACGGTCCTATTTTTGGACCTCTTGAAGTTCCAAGAATTATTTGATATAATATTTTAAAGAAATCTTTTGGTTGTACATCATTTGATTTTGCAATTTGGTATATTGTATTTTGTACATCTTCTAATTCTTCATCTCCCTCTAGTGCATCAACTAATAGTTTCAATGCTTTCTTTGCAGTATCATCCAAATCAACTTCTGTTTTTTCTTGTTCATTAAATTCATCTGAGAAATTTCCTGCAAGTTCAATGAGTTTTTCTATTTCTGGTTCTGGATTTTTGATAACTCCATAGTCTAATAATTTCTTCATTACTCTTTCCCCTCTATTCTCTTTGAAAATTTTTGTCAACTCAATTGCTAATCGATAGTTCACATGCGTGCTGGATTGTTTTGGAGGATTTAGAAGATTCACATATTCAAATAGTCCTTTTGATTTTACCAACTTTGCTTGGTTATCTACTTTAATTCGTCCAAAGTAAATATCTTCAAGCTCGTTATACTCTGCCATTAATCCTGGAATGTCATCAAATCCTAATTCTCTTGCACCTGTAATTCTTTTGTATAGTAATAATAGAATTGATTTTGGAGTTCCAAACTCTAACCATTTTTGTGCAGTAATTACATTGCCTAGTGATTTTGAAATCTTTTTACCTCCTTTATCTAGAAACATTTCATATTTTACATGATGAGGGTGTGGGAATTCTAAAATTTCATCAGACACCCAGTCATTTACTTTAACTGAATCCATGATGTCTTTTCCATATGCTTCAAATCTAATATCAAACGCAGTCCATCTTGCTGCAAATTCTACTTTCCAAGCTAATTTTCCAAGGTCTTTTCCAATGTCTGCCTCTCCTATGTGGCCACAACCTTTGACCATTTTTGAGCCAATTTCTGTATCGTGACACGTGTATTTCACCTTCCTTTCATCTGCAATGTATTCTGTGGCTTCTGCTGTGTAGAGGCGATTACAGTTTGCACAAACTGGAAAATATGGTAAATATTTTTGGTATTTTTCTTGTCCTACTAGGTCTGCAATCTTTTCTCCAATTTTTGTACTGTTTTGTAATATTGTGTGGATTTGATCTTTTAGTAATCCTTGTTTGTAAGTGTCAACTGCTCTTCTAAATTCATATTTTATTCCAACTTTTTCTAACCCATCTAACAAGATGCTACTCATATGCATCCCGTAAGAGTCATGACATCCATAAGGATCTGGGATGAGTGATACTGGTTTTGCAATGTGTTCTTCTAAACCAAACTCTTGCATTCCTTCTGGAATTTTTCTTAATCCGTCAAGATCATCTGAATAAGCAATTAATTCTGATTTATATCCTAAATTTTCTAATGCCAACTTTACTCCGTATGCTCTAACTGCATCTCCTAAACTTCCAATATGTGGAATCCCTGATGCGCCAAGACCGCTTTCTACTCTTAGAAGATCTGTATTTCTTCCAAGCTGATTTTCACGTTCTATTAACTCTGATGCTAATTTGTCAATCCAAGTTCCTTTACCGATAATATCTTGCTCTACCATATCTTTTCACTAGTTCAATGATTTGGACATGTATGGCCCATATAACGAATACCCTAACTTTTGATAATATTCTCTTGTACCTACGGCACTGATAACTAAAATTTTCTTTGCATCAAATTCTTCTTTAGATATTTTTTCAGCTTCTCTCATCAAATTTTTCCCCAATCCTGAATGCTGTATTTCATTATCTCCTTTTTCTCCTAGTTTCAAAGATTTACCGTACACGTGTATCTCTCTTACAATACATGTGTCTTGATCAATTTCATCTCTATGTGCATCTGCACTTGGTTTGCGTAATCTCAAAAATCCATAAATTGATTCATTTTTATCTTCGTAAGACAAGAACACTTCTTTTCCTCCTGATGAATCATAGTTAATTCTGGATAATTTTACATCTCCTCCGTCTGTCTTGTTTGTTAGACCTGCTTCTCTACATCTGATACATTTGCATGATAATCCTAGTTTGGCAAGATTTTGATGTACAATTTGTCTCAAATTTCCTGATTTTGGGCCTGCAATGATCTCTTTTGGTGATATTTCTCTTTGAATTCTCATTATTCTGACCCATTTTGGAACTTCTCTTTTAGCTTCTGTTAGAACTTTGATCATGTCCTCATCAGAATATGGTGTGTACTTTCCTTGCTTGTATTCTTCATACAGTGGTGTGTTTTCAATTACTAGAGATGGATAAATTTTCAACATGTCTGGACGTAACTGAGAATCTGAAAATAATTTTTTAAAATCTGCAATGTCTACTTCTGGTGTCATTGTAGGTAACCCTGGCATCATATGTGCAACAATTTTGTATCCTGCATCCTTTGAGATTTGAAACGATTCTGTTACATCATTATAGTTGTGCCCTCTGTTAACAATTTCATAAACTCTTTCTTGCAATGATTGCACTCCTATCTCTATTCTTGTAATGCCATAACTTAACATCATATCCACATGTTCTTTTTTACAATAGTCTGGTTTTGTTTCTATTGTGAATCCAACATTTCTAATTGCAGCATGTTCATTGTTTGATTTAGCTTCTTCCAAACTTTTTGAATCTGTTCCATTTAATGCATCATAACATGATTTAATGAAATCTTTTTGATAGTCTTTTGGCATAAATAGAAATGTTCCTCCAACAATTACAATCTCCATCTTACTTGGGTCGTGTCCAAATGAGACTAGTTTTTCAATCTTTGATATGATTTGTAATTTAGGATCAAATGCATTCTCCATTGCATTTAGTGATGATGGTTCTTTCCCAGTATAGCTGTTTGGAGAATTAAATTCTATTCCGCCTGGACAATATGTGCATCGTCCATGTGGACATGCATATGGTTTTGGCATTAATGCAACCACTGAAACTCCTGACGCTGTTTTTGTTGGTTTTCTTAGTAATACTTTTTTTAATTTTTCAAAATCTGCCTCTTTTACAGTTGATAAAATTTCATAATTTCTTGGAATTCTCTCTAATGCATATTTTGTACATATTTTTATGATTTCTTCTTTAACCTGTTTCTTGCTTGGCTGGTTGATTGTCAGTAGGTTTTGAGTAATCTCACTACATGCTTTGGCAACTGCAGGATCTAGTTCAATCATGTGTATTCATACTAATTTAGACATAAATTCGTTAAAGAATTTGGCTTGAATTGAGCCTATCTTCGTGCCTTTCTTTTGGCCTTGTTACTTCTAGCTGGTTTTCTCTTTACTACTTTCTTTTTAGATGCAGTCTTTCTAGCTGGTTTTCTCTTTACTACTTTCTTTTTAGATGCAGTCTTTCTAGCTGGTTTTCTCTTTACTACTTTCTTTTTAGATGCAGTCTTTCTAGCTGGTTTTCTCTTTACTACTTTCTTTTTAGATGCAGTCTTTCTCTTGGGTTTTGTAATATTTTTCTTGATATTTTTTAATTCGATTAATTCATTTTGAATTTTTTTAATTTCATCTAACATATTTTTTCTAAATATGTCATTACTGGTATCTACTGACATGTTGACCTGTTGCTTTTTCTGTATAATTTAAGACTTTATTCTGATTTTTGTACTGTGTTTTGCTTTGCTTCAGCACCGTCTGAATCTTTTTGTTCTTTTCGGTATTCCATCTTTAACCAGATTGGTGTTATGATAGTTGTAACTGCTACCATGATTACAATTGTTGAATACACTTCAGATGTTAAAATTCCTGCAGTGACTCCTACTCCTGCAACAATCAATCCTACTTCTCCTCTTGAAATCATTCCAATACCAACTCGCATACCTTGTGCTTTACTTTTCAAAAAGAACATTGCTGGTAATCCACAACCAAATAGTTTTGTCACAACTGCAATTACTATTACAATTCCACTTAGCATCAGAATTTCTAAATTCACTGCTCGTAGATCTACTTGTGCTCCGATAATTGCAAAGAATAATGGTGCAAAAATTAATCCTATTTTCCCTATGTAGTTTTCTATTTTCTCAAAAACTTTGGTAGTTGATAATGCCATTCCGACTGCAAACGCTCCTACAATCGGTGATAGTCCTATAGAGCCTGCAAGTGCTGCCGCTCCAAAAAACGACGCCGTCGCTATTCCCTCAACACTCCCTTTTGCCTTCCATAGTCTTGGTGTAATTATTTTTGGAATCACTACTACTGCAACAATAAGCATTATTGCAAAGAATCCCAATACTTTCAAAATTGTAATTACAACTTCAGTAATGTCGATGTTGTCTACTCCTCCATCTGAACCTGCAATTGATGATACTACTGATAGTACAGCAATTGCCAAAATGTCATCTACTACTGCAGCACCAATGATCAGTCTCGCTTCTGGAGTTTTAATTTTTCCAAATTCACTTAACACTTGAATTGAAATTGCAATACTTGTTGCAGTTAATGCTGTTGCAATTAGCATTGATTCTAGTGCATCAAATCCAAATAATTGAAAAACTGCAAGACCTGCAAAGAATGGTACCACTACGCCTAACGTTCCTACAGTAAACGATGCTTTACCTCCCCTGAGAAATTCTTTTGGAGTCATTTCAAGTCCTGCCATAAACAAAATTACGATTGCACCCATTTCTCCTAGTATTTTGATTTCATCATTTATCTGGAGTAATTGCTTTCCATCAACTGCAATAAATCCCCCTAATGCAAATGGCCCCACAATCATTCCTGCTAAAAGCTCACCTAACACAATTGGAAGTTTTAATCTCAAGAAAAGTTCTGCCATTAATTTTGCTGCAAAAAGAAGTATTCCTACGCCGATAATTGTTTCAATAAAATGGGCTTCACTCATTTTTCTCTGATAAAATTAAAGAAATATGTCATATAAGGTAATGCTGAGTTGAAAATTTCTTTTAGATCAAGCAATTTTTTTAGAGTTTACAAAAACCCCTTTTTTAGGAACCACTTGACCGATCTCTTGACTTGCAATTTTGTGTTTTTTGAATATTGATTTTATTTTTGTTGCCTGAGTTTTTGGTGCAATTACACAAAATCCTACACCCATGTTAAACGTCTTGTACATTTCTTCAGGCTTTACCCCTTGCTCTTCAACTAATCCCATGATTGGCGGTATTTTTGGTAGTGAATCTATCTGATATCCAATTTTTTTTAGGCGTAATAATTTTGTAAATGCTCCTCCTGTAATGTGTGCAAGACCATTTACCTTACATTTTTGAATCATTTCTAAAACTGGATTTGTGTAGATTTCAGTTGGTTTTAACATTGCATCTCCGATTGTACCAACTCCTTTGACTTTGTCTTTAACTGAATATTTCTTGAGTATTGCTTTTCTTGCAAGAGAATATCCGTTTGAATGAAACCCTGTACTGTTTGCACCAATGATTACATCTCCTGATTTTATTTTATTTCCTAATACTAGATCTTTTTTCTCAACTAACCCTACAACCATTCCTGCCAAGTCAAATGCAAATCCTTTACCATCAATTACATCTGGCATAATTGCAGTTTCTCCACCAACAATTGGCATTGATGATTTCTTTGCACCTGTTACTAATCCTTCAACAATTTTTTTAAATATTGCCACATCATTTTTGTTTGATGCGATATAATCAACAAATGAAACTGGTGTTGCACCAATACAGATTATGTCATTAACGTTCATTGCAACACAATCAATTCCTATGGTGTTGTATTTTTTCATCATGTTTGCAATTACTACTTTAGTTCCAACACCGTCTGTATGTGTGGCTAGTAATTTCCCACCTGGAATTTCTACAATTCCTGCATAATGTCCAAATCCGTGGGCTATCTTTGCTTTTTTCTGTAACTTGTGAGTTGATGCAATTAGTTTACCAATCGCCATTTGACTTTGTTTAATTTGAGAAATATCTACACCTGCTTTTTTGTAGGTTAGAGCCATAGTTTGTTGCCCTCTTGATATGAATAAAAGAATTTGCCTGTTGTTTCGATCACATGTACATTCCAGATGTGGCTTCTCTGTGTTCTACATATTTTTGAGACAATTCGCTAAACTCTGAACTTATTCTATCTTTGTCTGCTTTGAGTCCTGTAGTATCGATATTCATATCATAGAATCTGTTTACTGCCTCAATTACTGTGGCTGCAGCTATAGAATCTGGTGCAATTTTGTTTGCTTTTGCCAATAATGTCAATCCTTGAATCTCTCTTACTAGGCACTCATTTAGTATTCCTCCCGGAATTCCTGTGATGAATCCTTGTGGAATCATACTGATGTCTTTGTCTGCCATTGTTCTTACCAAATCTTCTTCTGCTGCACAATACGCTTTATCATCATGTTCTATTCCTGCCACTCCATCTAAAATCACAATTTCTTTTGATCCTTTTTGTTCTGCCCAATCTAAAATTGACGCTACTAGTGAATACAGTCCTTCCATTCTTAATGTTATTTCACAAATTATTGCACAAACGGTTCCTTCTTTGTTTGCATAGAATCTAAATGGATGACGTAACCTTCCTTTCATGAAAACAGTTGATGGCGGGAGATACTTTGATCTCATTACTGCTATCTCCTTCATTTCTAATTCCTCTATGATGTGATTAATTGCTACTGGTCCTACTAGACCTGCACCAACAAACCCTGCAAAAATTATCGGATTTTTTAATTCCGTCTTTTTAAACTCAAATACTTCTGCTTCTGGAAAACTACCTGACACAGTTTACATCGATTTATTCTATCTAATTACCTTTCTGCATGAACAACTTTAACATTGTTTGTCCTTTGTCTGTAATTGAATAGATCATATTTGATCCTGATGGTTGTTTTGTTATGAAGTTGTAATCTACACACAAGTGTAAATAATTTAGAAATGATCTTTTCATTCTTATTTTTGATTTTGAATACAACATTGAAAATGTCATAGAATTTCCTCTAAGTTGATACAATAATTTCAGTAGGGATAGTGTACTGTAATCTCTTGTTCTTGCTTTTACTGCGTCTAGAACTTGCTCATCTCGTTTTATAATAAAATCTGCGAATTGATCTGCTACTTCTAGTGGTACATATGTTAGTCTTGCTCTCATACTGTACAGTACGGTATATTACTTTATTAGTCTTTGACTTGAGCTTTGTTTCCCTTTCTAGCTGGTTTTTTTACACCTGAATTTGTGACTATTGTGATTTTCTGGCCTAAAATTTCATTTTTCAATCTAAACGCTGTGTACTATATTGACTTGAATTGAATTGTTATAATTGTAAAATTATGACAAATCATCCCCTTTAAACGACCAAAATCTCAAAGCCCATTATGGAAATTGCAGTAAACGCCGTTCTAACTGTTGTTGGATTAGCGATGCTGTGCTTTGGTGGAAATTGGTTAGTTAGTGGTGGTGTTACTATTGCAAAAAAATTCAGAATAAGTAATCTTGTGATTGGTATGACTATTGTAGCATATGGTACTTCAACTCCTGAACTTGCAGCAAGTGTTGCAGCAGCTGGAGAACACAGTGCAATAATTTTGGGTAATATTATTGGAAGCAACATTGCAAATGTTGGAATGGTTATAGGTATTGCAGCAATTCTTGTCCCACTTGCAGTACGAAAATCTGTGTTGAAAAAAGAAATTCCAATAATGCTTGGTGTTTCTGTTTTACTTGTTTTAATTTCAATTGATGGGGAACTATCTCAGTATGATGGATTACTCTTGCTTGGTGGATTGGGCATCTTTGCAGTTTACACATTCAGAGATGCAATGAAACAAAGAAAAGAAAATCCAGAAAAAATAGAACCAAGTAAATCAAATATTTATCTAAAATCTTTTGGATTAATTGGATTGGGTGTTGGTCTTTTGTATGTTGGTGCAATTCTTACAGTTGACAATGCTGTAATTTTAGCAAAAGAGTTTGGATTATCTGAAAAAATAATAGGATTAACTGTTATTGCAATTGGAACCTCTCTTCCTGAATTGATCACATCTATAATTGCAATTAGAAAGGGCCATGCTGATATTGGAGTTGGAAATATTATTGGAAGCAATATTTACAATATTTTGATGATCATGGGTGTGGGTGCAACTCTTGGTGGTGTGATGGTTTCTTCAGATGTTTATGTTGATTATGCGATAATGATCCTGTTTAGTCTCTCATTGTTAATTGCGCTGAAAACTGGCATAATCAATAGAGTTATGGGTATTTGTCTTGCAATTGGATATGTGGTATACTTGACAGTTACATTTTTCAAGTAATTCGTGCCTAAATTTCAGTCTTAAATTGAATTTACTGTGATATTTTCAACTTTGATTGATGGTGTTATTGATGGCAATGATGCCCACTGAATAACATTTCTTTGATTGTTTCCAATCTCTGAGATATTTTTTAACATGGTTGGTAGATTGTGGATTATTCTCACTGTTTTTCCAGGATTTTTTATCTCTCCATTTTCAATAACTCTTATTCCACTTCTTGCAGTACATGAAAAATCCCCTTTGATTGGATTTACTGCATATGTGTACCATAATCTTCCTACTAGTAACCCTCGTTTTGTATCTTTGATCATGTCTTCTTGAGATGTATCTCCTGAATCTATTTTGAGATTGTGCGGTAGTGATACTGGAATTGGTTCTGAACTTCTACCCATTGGTGAACCTGGTCTTGATGCATTACCTGTTGACTGTACTCCTTCTTTGTACCCATCAAAAAGATTTGAAAAAGTATTTTTAAAAATACCTTTTTCTACAAAATACTTTTTTTGAGTTTCTACTCCTTCATCATCTATGGATTTTGTACCGATACCTTCTGGACTGTGGGGGTCATCCATCAAATTGAATTGTTTTACTCCAATTTCTTTATCTAATTTATTTGAAAAACAACTTTTCTTTTCTGTGAATGTTTTAAAATTAAAATTTGATGCAACAACAAACGCTAATAATTCTCCTACTGAATACGGTTCAAAAATTATGGGGTATGTGCCTGATTCAATTTTTTGTGGGTTTATTGATTCTACACACATAATTTTTGCATCTTCTCCTATCTGTTCTTTAGAAAAATTACCCAAAGTTCTACCACTTGCATGTCCTATGCCTGAAACTGGTATGCTGCTTTGTTCTGATTCGGCATTAATTATTCCTGAAATGTATGTTGCTTTATCATCATGTTCTAGTCCGTGGGAGTTTCTTAATTGAAAATCTTCTGAGACTATGTTTAATGATCCTGTAATCGTATTTACTTTCTTGTTATTTGCTGAATTTATCATATCTTGTGCGATATCCATCGCATCTTTGCCTGAAACCTCTTTTAATTTCTCATCAAATACCCCTTCTATTTTTTTTGCTGATATCTTGTATGGTAACCCTCTCCAAAATTCTCTTGGTTTAAAGTTTGAAATTGTTTTAAAACTACCATCTATGGTTTTTTCTATATTCTGATTATCTGTTGTTTGAATAGATGTTATTTTTTTTTGATGAATTATTCTTATTCCATACTTCTCATCAAAATTTTGTTTGACTTCTACAATTTCTGAATCTGTTATTCTAATTGTGGTGATATTTTTTTTGACAACAACTACTTCACACTCTTCAATTCCTATTTTTTTTGAATAAGATAGTACTTTTTCTAAAATAGACAATTAATTTCTTTTTGGATTTTTGTAATTGAATTTATTAATTTTTACCAATTCTACATATGATCCAAACTGTGACACGTTTGAAATTTTGTCTAATTCATCTTCTGCTTCATTTTCATTTTCAAACTTTTTTAGAATGTTATATTGGGTGTCTCTTTCTGCTGGGATTCTTTTAATCTCTCTTGCCATTCTTCTAATTTCTTTTGGTTTTAACAATTGACCGTATTCTGAACCTGCAGATGTTGAAATACTCTCATTGATTAATGTCCCTCCAAAATCATTTGCTCCCCACATTAGCAATAGCTGAGACATTTTTTGCCCTTCTTTTACCCATGACATTTGTAGATTATCAATAGAATTATTCAACATTATTCTTGAAATTGCATGTGTGAGTAAAACATCATTTCCACTTCCTCCTTGTTTAATTCCTTCATGTAATTGGTGTTTGTACATTGGAGCTTCTGAGTGAACAAAGTCTAATGGGACAAATTCTGTAAATCCTCCAGTTTCTTTTTGAATATCTCTTAATTTTACAATGTGTTTTACTCTATCTTCGATTGTTTCTACGTGACCGAACATCATAGTTGATGTGGTGTTGATGCCCATTTTGTGCGCAGTTTTGATGACTTTTTCCCAATCATTCACACTAATTCTACCTGGTGATATTTTGTCTCTTAATTCTTGATCAAGAATTTCTGCTGATGTTCCTGGAAGTGTATCTACACCTGCCTCTTTCATTCTTTTTAGAAATTCCTCAATTGATATTTCAGATCTTGTTGCACCATAAAGAATCTCTTCAGGGGAAAATCCGTGAATGTGAATATCTGGAATTTCTTTTTTAATTGCTTTGCAAATATTTTCATACACATCTCCTTCCATATCTGGTGGAAGTCCTGCTTGAATGCATACTTCAGTTGCCCCTACTTGATGTGCTTCTTTTGCTCTTCTTACAATTTCTTCAGTTGGAAGAAAATACCCTTCTTCTTCTCTAAAATCTCTACTAAATGCACAAAAACCACATTGTTTGATACACACATTTGTAAAATTGATATTTCTATTAACAACATATGAAACAATATCTCCTACCCTCCTTCTTCTGATCTCATTTGCAACTAGTCCTACAAGATGAAAATCTACATTATCTACATTGTATAGCTCAATTCCTTCTTTTACTGAAATTTCTTTATCTGATAATGCATTGTTTAGAATATCTGCAATAATTGGATCTGAATTTTTGAATAATGCGTCTATGTTGATTGTCATCTCCAATAATCCTCCTTTACGAATCCTTCCTCATTTTCTATTACTGCCATCTTGTTTCTTAACTCTTTACTAATAAATGAAAAAAATTCTGGATACACTGGAAACCTGCATTTTAAATCAAATCCTGCTTTTTTTGAATACTCTTCTACTTTGTTAATTTCTGGCCATGAGAATTCTGGATTGACAAAATCTGGAGTTAATGGTGAAATTCCTCCCCAGTCGTTTATCCCAACTGATAAGAAACTTTGATATGATTTCGGAGATAGATTTGGTGGAATCTGTATGTTCATCTCTGGCATGATTATCCTTGATAGCGCTACCACTATTTTGAAATAATTCTCATCAGCTGAAGGGGTATTTTTCATAACTGTATCTTGTTTTGGCTGGAAATTTTGTAAAATCACTTCTTGAATATTTCCATATTTTTGGTGTAATTGCTTTATTGCTAATATTGAATCAATTATCTCCTCAATTGTTTCTCCGATACCTACAAGAATTCCTGTGGTCATTGGGATTTTTAACTTACCAGAGTTTTCTAAAATATCTAATCTTGTTTTTGGTCTTTTACTTGCTGCCAAATAGTGTGGCATTCCTCTTTCTGTTAACCGCTCACTGATATTTTCAAGCATAATTCCCATAGATACATTTGTTTTTTGTAATTCTTTCATTTCTTCAAAATTAAGATTTCCTGCATTTGTATGTGGAAATAATCCCAACTCTAATGCTTGCTCTGATGCGTGGATAAGATATTCTACAGTTGATGTAAATCCATTTTCTTTAAGCCATGATTTAGCTTCTGGATATTTTTGTTCTGGTTGTTCTCCTGTGACAAAAAGTGCTTCAACACAATTGTATTTTTTTGCTAGTTGTAATAATTCTGTTATTTGTTGTTTTGACATTAATGAAAGTTTTTTTTCTCCTGGCTCTGCTTTGTATGTGCAGTATGAACAAGTGTCTTTGCAGAGATTAACTATGTTGAAAAATGCTTTTTTTGAAAATGTAACTGTGTCTTTTTTGAATTTAATTCTTAAATTTTGTGCCACTGAATAAAGTTCACTTGGGTCTTTTGCTGCATGTTGATAAATTTCAATTATGTCTTGTCGAGATATTGATTTATTTTCTAAAACATTGTTTAAACTCTCAGAGTTTAAGACAAGGCTGTTCAATAGAGAGAATTCTTGAGTTGGAGTATTTATGCTTGTATTTCTTTAATTCGCATTTGGTCTTTCTTGAAGAATAATTGTAATGTTTGTTGTTCTATTGTCTCTTAAAACCTCTAAAACCATTTTATCACCTATCGCTTTTGCTCTTTGAAGGTGTATCAAAATATCATCAATTTTTCTTACATCTATTCCATCTACTGCCAAAATTATGTCTCCTCCAACTGGATAGTCTACTCCTTCAACTGATATTGTTTTTTCAGAACCGATTAAACCTGCTTTTGATGCTGGACTGTCTTCTATGACTGTAATTATCAAAAATCCTACGGCGTCTTTTAATTCCATGACTTTGGCCATGTCTGGATCAATATCTCGACCTGAAATTCCAATCCAAGGGTGCTTGTATTCCCCTTCTTCAATTAAAGTTGGAATAATTTTGGCAACTGTTTGTGATGGAATTGCAAATCCTACACCTGTATTTGATCCTGTTGTTGATTGAATTGCTGTATTAATTCCAACAACACCTCCCATCATATTCAGTAATGGTCCTCCCGAGTTACCTGGATTTATTGCCGCATCTGTCTGAATTACATCTGGAATTGAGTATTGATTGTCTGTTGGAAGTAGTCTGCCTACTTGACTAACAATCCCTGATGTCATTGATCCTGATAATCCAAATGGGTTTCCAATGGCAGCTATTGGTTCTCCTACTTTTAGACTCGATGAATCACCTAATGATACTGGTTCTAATGTTGATAAATCTGTGTTAACTTTTATTGCTGCAATGTCTGTGTATTCGTCTATTCCAATTATTTCTGCGTTATATGATCTTCCATCAAGAAATGTAACGACAACTTTTTTTGCATCTTTGACGACGTGAGCGTTTGTAATGATGTGCCCTTTTTTATCAAAAACAAAACCTGAACCTATGCCTCCCACACTTTCTTCTGTTCTTTGAACATTGACTCTTACAACTGATGGTTCTACTTTTTCAAAAATTTCAACTAGTGATAAATTCTTAGAATATCCTGATTGCTTTTCTTCCACTGTTTCTGCATAATCATCTATTGCATCTGTTTCTGAAGTAATTGATACTGATGTCATTGATGCCGGTGGAAAAACAAACACTACTGCAAAAATAGCTATTACTATCATGGCCCCGATAGTCCCGCCTACAAGTATTCCTGATTTATCCATGAGATTTCTTATTCCCTATTTTCTATCTAAAAGGATTCCTATACATTAATTGAATTTTGAGTATGATCTTTCATAGAATAACTTCTTCCCCTCCATGTAATTGATGCTGAATCCTTTGCTTGAATTAATCCGCTTAGAAATCCTAGAACAACTACTATACTTCCTAATGGTGCAAAAACTGCATATATTCCTCTTATCCCTAATCCAAGTTTCACTTCAATGATTGCGGCAATGTAAATTAGAATTGAAGATATTGCTGCAGTTACACAAAGAATCTTTGAGGATATTGTCTCTGTTGGTAACAATACTGATGATGCAAGTACTGGAAACGGTACAAATAACAAAAATAATACTGCAAAGAAAATTCCAACTGCAATTTTTCCATTTTGAAGATATAGTGGAATCATTAATCTTTTTAGAGCATTCCACAAAGTACCTTTGTCTCGTGCCCAGACAGCGTCAATTAGATGCTCACCTCTGACCATTTTCATTTTGTGTCCTGCTTCCTTTACTTTTTTCCCTAATGCACCATCTTCGATAATCTCGCCTTTCACTCCTTCATGCATTCCTACATTTTTGTAAGTCTCATTTTTGATAATAAAAAAACTGCCAAAAAAGTACCCTGTTTTTTTTGATGGATCATTGACATTTAATGCAGAAAATCGTGTGTGCAAAAATGTTGAAATCATTGGTAATGTGACTTTTGTCCAAAAATCAAATGTTAACATTTTTGGAATTGCAGACAGTGCATCTAAATCAAATGATATCAAGTGTGATGCGGCAAGTGATATTACATTTTTAGAGTGGGTTGTATCTGCATCTGTAAATAATAACAATTCTCCTGTTGCCTTGTTGTATCCTTCCATACATGCCCAATTTTTCCCCATCCATCCCTCTGGTTTTGGTTTAGCTGTAACTGGGATTATTTTTGAATTCTTTTTTGCATACTCTGAAATTATTTTCCCTGTGTTGTCATCTGATGAATCATCAATTACTATAATTTCATAATTTGGATAATCTTGCGCAATCAATGAATCTAAGCATTTACTGATAAACTCTTCTTCATTTCTTGCGGGAAGTATTATTGAGACTTTTGGAGTTGTTTTTGATTTGTTTTCAAATTTATCTAGATATGGTGTAAATCTAAACGAGTCTGTCATTGATTTGATGAGAAATACCCATGCCCCTGCAATAGCAATTAAAATTGCAGCTATGGAATAATTAAAAATATCAAAAATTAATTCCATTAATTATCTCTCTGCTTCTTCTTTGATACTTTGCATAGCTTGTTCTGTACCGCTTTTGATATGATTTTTTATCACACCTGTAAACATCCCCATCATTCCTGTTAATTTCATGTCCCAAGAGGTGGCAAGTGTTGTTTTATTCTCTTTTGTACTAATTGTCATTATTTTACTTCCGTTAATGATGCCTTTTGTGAATCTGGCATCTATCTTTCTTTTTGGTTCTAGTGTAACTTTTTGTAGACATTTTTGATCTCTGAATGCTATTGTTACTTCTCTGTGAATTACATTATCATTTTTTGATATATTTTTGACATTTTTTGTCCCTTTCCAAAATTTTGGTTCATTATCTATGTCTGAAATAATCTCCCAAACTTTGTCTTCTGTGGCATTAATCTCCACTGTAACGTCAATTCTTGCCATCTTCTACGTGGTCTTTATTCTGCATTAAAATATATTAGATCCTTATTGGAAAAAAGGAGACTGTGATGGGTACATGCCTAAAATCCAGAACATTAACTCCGGTTCTAATGGCATCTGCCACTCTTCCGTCACAGTCAATTAAAATTTAAAAGAAGACTCTATGCACAAATTACATGGTGAAGATTGAAACTTTTGATGCTTCTGGTTTTTGGAAAAATGCGTATGCTCATCAACGTGGAAAATTATTAAAAAAAGTTGAGGTTCCTGAAGATCAAATTGTCTTACTGGCAAACAAAAAGTATGTGGAACTTCCTGCAGCTTTAAAATATGAAATTGAGACTAGTGGAATTACTAAAAAAGATCTACAGTAAACGAAATTCATTTTAACTGGAAGAATTGAGGCTTGTCATGTCTAATGTAACATATGATGACTTTGCAAAATTGGATATCAGAGTTGCAAAAATTATTGCAACTGAACCAATTGAAGGTAAATCTAGAATCATTAAAGGCAGAATTGATTTGGGGTCTGATGATCAACGTGATGTTATAATTGGTGGCGCTCAATATTTCCAACCTGAGGATATTATTGGAAAAACTGTTATTGTGATTGCAAATTTAGAGCCAAAAACAATGGCTGGAGTTGAATCAAATGCAATGTTGTTAGCAGCCGATGTTGATGATAAACCGTTTTGGTTAACTGTAACTGAGGATGTACCTTTGGGTAGTCCTATCAAATAGAACTATCACAAATTATTGTTTTACCAATTTTAGACGAATGGTTTAATTTAGAACTATTTTTTATTGTGTTTGTTGGATTTTACAAATCTGGATTTTGATCAATTATTTGGAATGAAAGATGATACAAATCCCTTAATGATGCTAGTTTGGATTTTACCAATTATTCTCTTTGTATTTTATGGTCAGAGAATTCAATTATACGTCACTTCATCAGAACTCAAAAAAGGTATCAAGAAACTAGATAGTTTCAGAGAAGAATCTAGAACTGAATTAATTGATTATCTTAAAAAAAATATAAAACTTGAAGTTGATCCTGTGAAAAAAATTGATCAATTCATAGATTATTTCACAATCATGCCTGTTGATATGGATCCTAATGGCATAGTTGACAAAGTTCAACACACTGTTAGAGCACGAGAGGATTACACCCGAGAACATCTAAAGTCTCTTTCTCCTCAAATTAGTGATTTAGAATTATCCAAAGTACAAACTTTGTTAGAGATTGCATCATCATTACAAATGATTTACAAAATAATTAATCACATGTTTTTGACTGCAAAAAAACAAAACAACTATCCTTTGATATTGCCTTTGCAAATGATTTTGCCTTTTATCATGGAGCAAGCAGTTGCCATGAAAGATTCTATTCCTGCATTCAAGTTAGGACAGCCAGTAGGTGATGGTATTGGTCCTATGGTTGTTGGAAAAATGATGTTACCATGTGAGAAACAAACTGTATCGTTTCAAACTGTTCTTGCAAAAACTAATTTTGAAGACCGAACTTTGTATCTCTTAAAAGCTGAAGGTCCAGGTTCAACTGTAGGGAGACCTGCTGATGCACTAGATGATATCACTTCAAACTCTAAAATTGATGCAATAATTATGATTGATGCTGCACTGAAAATGGAGGGTGAGGATTCTGCATCTATTGCACGTGGATTTGGTGCAGCCATTGGTGGGATTGGAACTGAAAGATTCACCATTGAGGCCATTGCAACTAGCAAAAAAATTCCCATCTTCTCTATTGTGGTTAAACAATCAATTAGCGAGGCAATTACTCTGATGACAAAAGAAATTGCAGATACTGCAGATGATGTATCTGCTCAAGTTTATGAGATGATTAAAGAAAATACTCGAGAAGGACAATCTGTTGTAATAATTGGTGTTGGCAATACTGCAGGAGTGCCTCAATGATATTTTCAAAGAAGAAAATTACACTTGCATATACTGTTGTAAAGTGTCCAAAATGCAAAATGATACAAAAAAGAAAATTTACAGAAGGTGATATTTTATTTTCTGAATCATCAAAGTGTAACTCCTGTGGCGAATCAACTCTAATTGAGAAAATATTTGGCGAAACACTAGAGAAATAATTTTAGGCTCATTTTGTTTTAAATTTTACATTACATGCAGGACAAAACCATGCTTCTTCTTCTCCTTGCTCTTTGAATATAATCCCTTTACATTTGGGGCATGGTCTAATCTCTTCACTCAATTTATCTTAATTTTTTATTCTGCACTTGTTGTAACTGTTGCGCCAGTATCATTTGGAATAAACGTGTGTTCTGCTTGTGCCACTCTTTGCTCGTTTACCTCAATTAATACAGGATACGCTTGTACTGCTTTTTTCTTTACTAGAATCTCTAATAACTTTCGTGCTTCTTTTTCTTCCCATTCTTTTGTAATCCATCTTAATGCAAATGGTAACATGTTAAAATTCTCCCAAATGAAATCTAGTAATTTATCTGCCTGCTCGTCTTTTGTTTTCTTTCGTGAGTTTATTGCAAAGATATTTTTTATCTGTCCGTTTCTGACAAATCCGCCACCTTGCTCTGTTGTGACAAATGGTTCACATGCATATGCTGAACTATCTGAAAGTGAAAATCCTCCAATTGACCAAATGTTGGGAATGGATCTTCCTGCATGAATTGTATATTGATCTAATGAATGTCCACTAAGGTTTGCAATTGGCTTGTATCCCCTTTGTTTGATTGTAGTTTCAATAGTTCGCCCAATGTCACTTGCCTTTACTCCTGTCTTTACCATTGACATTGCATTTGATAGGGCTTCTTCTGCAGCTTCTACTAGTCCATCAAACTGTGCATCATAACAAACTGTAACTGCAGTATCTGCAATGTATCCGTTAATTTGAGCACCAAGATCAATTTTCACTAAATCTGTATCTTTGATGGTGATTGGGTCGTTTGGTTCAGCAGTATAATGTGCTGCAATTTCATTAATACTTGCATTTACTGGAAAAGCACATTTTGCTCCTCTTTTTTTAATTTCACCTTCTACTTCTTCACAAATCTCATAGACTGATTTCCCAATCCAGTCTTTTGCTCTGACTATCTCTCTTACTTCTGATGCAATCTTTCCTGCCTTGAGATATTCTTCAGTCTGCATAGATTTGATCTTTTGAATGGCCTTTAAAATGATTATCTGTAAAATCAATTTTGTTGAAAGAAAAGATTCTAATCTATTTTATTTTTTGATATAATCAAATGAAAGTTTTAGCAATTGATGATAATTCTGATATTTTAGAATTGTTAAAAGAGGTAGTTATTAGTTACAATCATGAATTTTCATCGTCTGATAATGGTAAAACTGGATTGGAGATGATAAAAAATAACTCCTATGATGTAGTATTGTTAGATTTGACAATGCCTGAATTTACTGGTGTAGATGTAGTTGATGCATTAATTGCTGATGATATTTTAAAAGATAATAAAATCATCTTATTTACTGCAGCGTCTCTTACTGATGAATCTCTTACTGAATTGATTTCAAAGGGAGTTCATTCTTGTATTCGAAAACCCGTTGATGTCGAACATTTGATTAAAACATTGGAATCATTGTAGGTTATTTCGATCAATATTGTAATTTTAGGCGTAATACTTGGATATCTGTGAAGCTTAAATTGGGCGATTTTTGTGTTTTACTGGGATCGTGGTCTAGCTTGGTATGATTCTGCGTTTGGGACGCAGAGGTCGCGAATTCGAATTTCGCCGATCCCACCATTAAACTATTAACAAATCAACGCTTTGTATTGTTGCCAAGCAATGAGGAAGAGTTAGAGTATTGACTTTAGATATGAAATAAACTAATTGAGTCTGAGCTCCGGCATGTTTTTATGAATTCTCACAGGTTCTGAATTTATTGAAATTTGAGAGACGTGATGTGCTGTTAATTGCAGGCTTGATACTTTTCATGATTGGTTTAATTCCGTTTATGACTCCTGCATATGCTGCAATTGTTGTAATTTTGATGTATTTTGGAATTAAAATTTACGTTGGGAAAAGAAGACAGTCAATCACTCAAGATGTGGGTGAGGGAATCTGTATGGATTGTGGTTCTAAGGTATTTGATAAAAAATGCCCAAACTGTGATGGTACACAAGAATGATTCCTACGTGTGTGCTAAATAGCAAAAAAACAGTAAAATATTTGTGAAATTCTATAATGTTAGTCAATTTTCTAGGTCAACTTTAACAACTAGCTCAACTTTTCCTCAATTTCATTCTAAAATGAGTCTTTTATCTGAAATATTTAGGAAACAATCATGATTCGAAATATATTTCTAGTATTTTCTGTACTTCTTCTTGTCGGGTTAATTGTACCTGCATATGCTCAAACTGCAGACCATGTTGTAATTAATGAAGTCGACATTAATCCTACTGGCGATGATTCAAAATCTATTTCTGAATGGATGGAAATTTACAATCCTACTGAATCTAGCATTGATTTGAGTGGTTGGGAAGTGGCATCAACTACCGTTCTTAAAAAAACATTAACACTTCCTTCTGGGACTGTAATTTTACCTGGTGGATTTTTAAAATTTTCTTATACTACAATATGGTTTACTGATTCTAATGAATCAGTTGAGTTAAGAGATGAGTCTGGAGTTGTAGTTGATAAAACTCCAATGTTCTCTGATTTGGCAAATGATTTTTCATCCTGGCAAAGACTCTATGATGGATATAATTTCAATGACTCTGAAAAAGATTGGAAGTTTGTTAGTTCAACTGCTGGTTCCACAAACGGTAAACTAGTAGAAATTGTTGATTCAGAAACTGTATCTGTATCTGCTGTTTCTGAAAAATCATCTTACTTGTTTGGGCAATACGCTGTTATCCGAGGACATGTTTCTGAGGAAGTCTATATTGTAAAGCCCTTTTTTCAACCTGAACCAATTATGGTATCTATTTCTGGTCCTAACTTTGATAGGACATTAACCCTTTACCCTGATTTGAATTTAAATTATGATGCAACTCTAAGTTTGCAGCAAGTACTTGGAATTAATGCCGGCACATATGATGTATCTGTAAATTATGCAGGTGCTACTGCTAACACTAGTTTTTCTGTAGGTTATGAGATAATTGAACAAGATGAAAAAATAGATGGCTCATTTGGTGTTGTTACTGATCAAGCACAATATCTCCCAGGCCAAACTGTATCTATTACTGGTTTTGCTACTGAGATTATTCCATTTCAGGGATTGACATTTACTGTTACTGATTCCCAAGGTGTGATGATATCTAATGGAAATTTGTTTCCAACTGATGGGGAATTTAAAACAAGTTTGTTTATTACAACTATAAATCCGCCACTTGGAATTTATGATATCATTGCAGATTATTCTGATAAATCAACTAGTACAACTTTTGAAGTTATAGGTGACATTAAAGAATCAGTCCCAATCTCACTTTGGACTGATAAGGAATTTTATGGACTTGGAGATACGGTCAACATTACAGGACGACTAAATGATCATTGGGTAGATTCACTTGATCTGGAAATTTTACAAACAAAGAATCTATCATTAGGCGTTGATGAGCAAGCTGGTGGTGGCTCTGTTTTAAAAATACTTGATGCTGTCCGTCCTGATGGTGATAGTAAATTCTCTTATTCTTTTACTATTCCAATTAGCGATTCTAGGTTGGGTGATTATTTAATTAACATCAACAAAGATGTGGGCTCTGTAACAAAAATTATCAAAGTTGTGCCAAATCCTGAAACTTATATTTTGAATACTGAACCTTTGGTTATCACTACTGACCAATCTTCATATGATTTTAGCTCAAATAACAAAGTAATCATTTCAGGTCAGATACTGAATCCTGTTACGCGTTCAAGTCTTGAAACAGATGTTGTGAAAATAACCATTACTGCCTCTGATGGCAGTCCTCTTGAAATAATCGGTTCTACTGATTCTGGTCAACTATCAACTAGTGGTGTTTCTGTAGGATATGATTTTACTGCAATTCCTGAAGTGGGTGGGACCTTTTCTATGAATACTGATTTGAATCGTCTAATATTTTCTGAAGGGACTTATACTATTGAAGCACAATATCAGAGTCTTTTAGCAACAACTTCATTTGAAATTCATGATGATTTGAAAGAAGGATCATCTGTTTCTATAGATAAAGAAATCTATGGTTTTAATGAAATAGTGTCCCTTAATGGAATTCTTGTCACTAGTGATCGTGCAGTTGATATCTCATTAACAAAACCTGATGGAACTACTATTACTACTGGTGCTGCTATTGACAATCAACGATTTTCTTGGTCATGGACTACTCCTATTGTACAAAGTTATGAAAATATCAAAATAGATGATGGTAGAAGTGTAACAAAATCCAATTTAGGTATTTACAAAATTAAAATCTCTACTTCTACCTATAGTGAAGATTTATTCTTTAAAGTCTCATTAGATCCTGAAAATGATTCTATCTCTACAACCCCGCTTTTTGTTACAACTGAAAAATCTTTGTACAAAGCAGGAGATGAACTCAAGGTTGTAGGAAATCTAATTCTACGTGAACAAGGTGATGAGGGTCTTGTAATTCCTGAAAGAGTTTGGATCAAAATAGTTGATGGCACTTTCCCATTCAAGCAAATTCATGAAGCATTTGTTTATCCAACACAAGGTGGTGAGTTTTCAAGTACTTTTGAATTACCTGCCACTATTTTTAGTGAAGGACTATACAATGTTAAAGTAGTTTATGATGGCATTTATTCTGAATCAACTTTCAGTGTAGCTAATGACTTTATTTTTGGCATTGATGATCCTGTATCTCTTTTAGTAGTTGCTGACAAGTCAGAGTACAATCCTGGTGACACTGTGGTAATTAGTGGAAAACCAAACAAATTGATCTATCTTGAAGCATACGATGTAAGCATAATCAAAAAAGATAGTGTTGAGATTAATTGCGGTTCTTTTATTTGCGGTACTAATGCTGGACCAATAACTGCCATTCAACCTGGACCTTCTGGTTCATTTGTATATCAATTTGAACTCCCTGATGATGAATCTGCAATTGGATTGTATGAAGCATCAGTTGATGCAAATTTTGAGACAAAATTCGTTCCATTTACCGTTGTAGAAAAACCACTCCCTGTAAAATTAGATGTTGTAGTTGAGAAACAAAATAGAATTCCTGAAAAAATGATTTTAGTATCTGCTGAAGAAAAATTCATTGACTCTACATCTGTTGCTCCTAGAGTGATCACTGGCTCTTTAATCACTCCTACACGTAGTGATGAATCTATGGTAAATCTCAAAGTTTCAAGTATTTCTGGAATTTGTATTATTGGCCCTGGTGATGATTGTCTAGTTAGTGAATCTACTCGAAAACCTGGGCAAATTTATGATGTTGTTGAAGTTGATGGAATGAATCTAAATGTGAGATATAGCGGACCTGATGTCCGATTAGAAAAATTCAGTATTTTGCCTGAGTCTTCTACTGCATTTTTACCTAATACTGATTGGAATGTTGAGATAATCAAGGATGAACAAGTCTCAAGATTTTATTATAAAGTCACTTACAAAACTCTAGAGTAAATTCAAAATACCAATCATTTTATGATTTATTGAGATGAAGTTACAAGTTTTGATGTTTTATCAAGATGATCCAAAAAAATGCACAGCTGCTAAAATGGTGAAATTTGGGCTGGCTCAAAATATAAAAAAAATAAACAGTAAGGGCATGGTCTTAGATCCTTTTTCAAAAAAAACCTTGATTCCTAAAGATAAATCTATTATCAATACAATTGTTGGAATTGATTGCTCTTGGAATTTAGTAGATAGTGCGTTTTCTAAAAATTTTAATGGGATTAAACGAAAACTTCCCCCATTACTTGCTGGAAACCCTGTGAATTATTCTAAACTTAACAAATTGACTACAGCTGAAGCTTTGGCTGGTTCATTGTTTATTTTGGGTTTTAAAGAACAGGCTTTGCAATTACTTGACAAATTCAAATGGGGTCATACTTTCTATGAACTCAACCAAAATCTTTTAGATGAATATTCTAAACTTGAAAATGAAGAGCAAATAGAATCTATTTTAAAAGATTATGGTTTAATGTGATCTTTTCTTCATGTAAATTATGATTCCAATGATGACTATTATTGGGATGATCCAAATTTTATAATCTATCTCATTTTCAATAAATTTTACATCATCAACACTGTTGATTGGTAATTTTGTTTTTTCTTTTGTAACTATGAAGCTTGATTCATAAAAATCCGGTTTTAACACTGAATCTGAAATTGCAAATATTTTGATATTGTTTGCACCTATTCCCAACTCTTTAGTTTTTTCAGAAGGTAATGTGATGGTTGTATTTTTTTCATTTACCTTGAGTGTTTCTGTAGATGCTATCTTTCCTTCACTGTTTATCAAAAAATATCTAATGAAATCTGTATTCTCTACTTCTATTTCTATTTGAAATCCTTCATCTTTTTGAATAATTTTCTTCATATCTATTTTTTTAATCATTGGGAATTTTGTATCTTCAAACCCTTTCCACTTATCAATTTTAAATGGATATGAATCATCATCAAATGCTTTTACTGTGATGGTTCTAGATTCTGGTGCATATGATTCAAGATAAAATGGTCCATTACTAATCACTGCATGATTGCTGTTTTCAATCCATTTAATTGAAGAATCATATCTGTCTTGATAATATTTTAAATTTTGATTATTTTCATTTAATGCATCTGGAATGTAATTATTTTCTTTAAATTCTTGCAGATAATCTTTGATGATATTTGCATCATTTGGAATGATCAATGATAACCAGTTTACATTTTTACTTGTTGCCCCTGATCTTGAAAATGAAACTTTGCCATCCATCACTGCTTTTTCCATGGCAACTGTAATTTCCCAAGGCATTAAATTCCATAATATTGCCCAATCTGCAATCTCCCCTTCATCAAAATGCCAATAATCTACATACACCTCCAGCGTATCCTTATCAATTTGATTTACTCCGATAATTGTATCTATACTCTGAGCTGCTCTTGGTGTAAATTCTGTATCAAAAGTTTTATCATTTTCATCTGTTTGTGTTCCCCACTCTGTTGTAAAATACAATGAATGCAAAATATCATTCATATCCATTCTCTCACCATTATGCCAATTACTAAAGTTAAAATCAAAAATTACCTTGCTTGTTGCTAAAGTATTTGATGCAACGTTATCCCATTTTTGCAATATTGGATTCCAACTTTTTGCTTCTTGTGGTACATCCAATTTCCCATTTGGACCTGCAGTTTCAACTTGCCATTTTGCTCTAACTGGGAATGTTTCACCCGTGAATGGATGTTTAAATGTAGCAGGATCTGAAATAATTCCCCAAATGTGCCTACTATAAGTATCTGATAAACCCATAACTGGATTCCATGCTGCTTGATAGATTTGTTTTACCCCTATCACAAATTCATTCTCATCACTTTTTGCATTAATTGGTGTAAACCTACTTGGAACTCCTGCACCAAAATCATTTACTATACCACTTACTTTTTCATTTGCAACATATTGGTTAATTTTACTTGCCAAGAAAATTCTAACTGACTCATTGACTCCCTCAACCACTGCATCTTGAATTAACTCTGTTCTTTCTTCTGATGATTCAAAGTCTCCTGTGTATATTGTCTGAGTTAACTCATCTAGTTTGTCATTTTTGTAATTCCAATATGTAGGATCATTGAATCCTGGCATGTTTGAAAACCAAGGGGCATACATTTGTGCTAATCCTATGGAATCATATTTTACAAAATCTGATCTTGCCCAACCTTCAGTGTATAAATTCCATTTTAAATCAGAAGGGTTTGAACCATACACAATAACATATGCTTTGTTAAGATCTCCAAAATCTTTTTTCACTGTAAATCCAATTTTTTCCAACTCTACTGCTAATATCTCGCCAATTGATTTTCTAACTGGATCATCACTTCTGATGAACATTGTAATTGTAATTGCTTTTTCATTTATTTGCCATTTATCATTAATTTTTTCAGCTCCTTTTTCTTTTAGTGCTTTATTGATAATTTCATTTGCAAGTCCGGGATTGTATTTAAAATTAAATGATTCCAATTCCTCAATTACTGTGAGATATTCTGGTTCTGATGGACCATAGTATGAAATGATTGGAGATCCAAATCCGCCCATCAATTCATTTACAATCAATTTTCTATCTACTAAATAATTTAGAGCAAACCTTACTTCTTTAATTGAGAAAGGGTTGAATTTTTCAGATTCTGCGGGATTGAGTATGATGCTATACGATCCTCCTGTAGAATCAAAAACTTGCAATCCTTCCCGTGCTTGATGAGTTTCTAGCCTATCTGGAGAAATTGTATAATAATATACATCGAGATTTCCATTTCTTACTTCTTCTAAGGCTGTATTTTCATCTAAATGTTGGATAAATTTGACTGAATCAAAAAATGTATTTTTTTCTGCAAAAGAATAACTTTGCATCACTGTTACCATCATTAAAGCTAGTATGACAACTAGCAATTTTTTCATGACTCTAATCTTTAATGCTTGTAATAAAACGTATATCACTATACCCTGAAGTTATTATTTCCTAAAACCTAAATTTCGTATATGGCTCAAAATATGCAAATGAGAGTTAATCCTGGTATGGTTATTGGAATGCGTGCAATTATTCCTGGTGGTATATCTATTGAAGATTTTTCTGCTGTAACTAAATTGAATATGGTGGATTCTAAAATAATTTTAGATGAATTCATAAAAAATGACATTGGTTCAAAACAAGATAATTCCTATAATTTTGAAAAATCTGATAAATTAAAAATTGCAGTTGCTTTACTTGAGGGTGGATTTCCTATTGATGAAATATCTATTGCTTTGGATTGGAGGGATTTTGAAGGATTAACTGCTGAAATCTTATCATCAAAAAATTTTGCAGTTATAAAAAATTTGATTTTAACTAAACCTAGAATGGAAATTGATGTAATCGGCATTAGATTGGGAATTGCAATTTTGATTGATTGTAAACATTGGAAACGTTACAGTACTTCTTCATTGACTAGTGCTGTTAAAAAACAAATTGAAAGAACAAAAAAATATGTTGAAAAAACTCCTGGGGCAATTGCAGTTCCTGTAATTGTCACTTTGTATCAGGATAGAGTAAATTTCATTGAAAATGTCCCTATCGTGCCAATCTTCCAATTCTCTTCATTTATTGACGAATTTTATGGAAACATTGATCAAATGAAAACTATAGGAAAAGACTAGTTATGAAAAATACCAGACATCCAATTACAAACACTTTGGTGATTTTCAGAGAATTATCTAATGCTTTTGAATAATCTTCATAGATTCCTGTTCCCATAACTTTTACTTTGGTTTCGTTTTCTAAAATTTCAAATTTTGCATCAGTTGTGGTTTCTGATTTTTTTGCAATCTCTAAGAACCATTTGGATAACTTGTCTGCACTTGTAATTAGTCCTAATTGATAGTATCCGTTTCTATTCCTGGCCTTGACTGGAGAATAATGCGTGTCTGATGTACAAATTTCTAATAATTGGTATTCTTTTTTTGAAAAATTATCGATTATTTTCTCTCTAACCCCATTTTCCATATTGTTTGCATCTGCCCATCCAAGAAAATACTTTTTTTCATTAATTTTTAGACAAATAATTCCTAATCCCCCCATCCCCAAATCCTCTGTCCATACATCCATGTCATCAGAGTTGGCATGACCAAATTCTATTGGGAAACTGTTTTTAGTTATTAGAGAATCCAAACAAGACTTTGCAGCTTTTAACATGTCTTCGCCATCTTCTTTTTTAATTTCCTCTCCCATTGCATTGTGACAGTCCACTAGCAATGTTCTTGAATAATTCCTATTTTTTGCATATTGAGTAATTTCCGTTTTGACGTAGCTTGGAATATCTTCCATTCCATGCGGTGATAATGATAAAAATAATAACGGATTATTCCCAAAAAGTAATCCTGTCACTCTTGCTTTGTTAATTTGAACAACTACTGGCTCTGTACATTGCATTCCCTCATCTTTTACTTTGCTAGTTTCTAAACTTTTTAAATAATTCTTAACTTCATTTCTTGATGGAAGATTTAGAGCATGATCCGATATACTGTGCATTACCATTGCTGATGATTCAAACTTTTTGTAAATCAAATACGGTATGTTGCTTCCTCCAACTGGGTGAAATGGTCCTGGATGAATTTCTGGTAAAATCATTGTGAATTCTGAACCTCCATTAGATGGGGATAATCTGATTTGTGCTGTTGTTACTTTGGTCTCACTTGAACGCTGCTCCATCAGTTCTTCTGCGTCTGCAAAGTCATTTCCTTGAGATGCCAGATATGCTTGAATGGTTCTGTGCGTGCTTTCCATACCTGGTCTACCTGCCCTGTCTGTAACCCATGACCATACACTTGCAATTATCAAAAATGTTATCCCATATCCTAGTCCAATTGGATTACTTAGAATTGGAATCCACATATCATGTGGTATAAGTACAAGAAACATTGCTAACGGTTGGATAAAGCAAATTGCCCATGCTTTTTTGAGACTTGCACCTAATGTTGTAGTGTAAATTCCTATTCTGAAACTTGCAAAAAGGATCATTCCAAAAGTTATGAAGAATAACTGTACATCTTTTTGTAAAACAAAACTTGCAAGTAATCCCATTAATATGGTAACTGTCCATAACATGTTGCCAAAAAGAGATGAATGAAGTGACTTTGAGTATTCTTTTTTCTTTGCAAATTTTGCATCCAATAATTGAGTTAAAGCCAAAACTCCTAAGACTAACGGTAATCTGTACCAAAATTCACCAAAATCTAATTCTCCTAAATATCCGAGATGTATTGTGAAAACTGTTACTGTGGCAACAACTAGTGATACTACTAATGAAAAATAATGTGATGATGGATTAACTAGAGTAAGGGAAAATCTGTTATGAATATTTGAAACGCCATCTGGGGATTCCATGGTTTGCTCACGTAGCTATAAACAAATCAATTACCCATGAAACTACAATTAAACCAATTGGAATTGATATTACAATTTTTGGGTCTATTTTGAATCCTTTTGTTTCATCTTCAAAGAATCTCATGAGACCTCCACTTGATGCTGGAAGTGGTGCTGATTTCTTATCTGCCATTACAATTCGTCCTCGCCGATTTTAACATAAAAACTTTATTCATGCATAAATTTCCAATTCACACCTAAAAAAGAGATTTTTTGGTAGATTTGAGTTTCTGTATGTCTTTTTTCAACTATTTGTATTGCCATTATTTTTTTAATTTTCTCTTTTTTTAGTATGTGTGGTAATGGATTTGATTATGACTTACTGGAATTAGTTTAATCTTGTGACTCTTTTGATTTTTGAAATCTAAAAGAACAATAATAGACAATTTTGAGTGTTTACATCTTATGGATAAAAAAGACGGTTTAGTTTTATTGGGCATTGTAGCATGTGGTGCCACTGCTGTGTCTTTGATGGTTCTAGTGGCAAATGGGTTAATTTCTAATCCATTTTTGGATGTCTAAATATATCTGGATTTAGATCTGAACTTTGTATTTTGACGGCTTCATTTTTTATTGATTTCTTGTGTATTCTCTGTTATTTTTTTTAATTCTGATAGAATCAAAACCAGTATTTCTTTCTCACTTAATTTTAAAAGCTCCACTGTTTCTTCTTCTGTAAATTTAATTTCTTCACTTATTTTTGAATATGTATCAAGACTAACCATGTACTAACAAAATATTCTCTATGAATAAACTTTTTCTTATTGTGTCTTGATATATTATTTTTATATTTGATTTGTAAATTTTTAATTTTGTATTTCTAATGTACAATCATTACTGGGCATTTTGCCAATTCTGAAATTTTTCTACTGGTACTGCCTATCGCTTTGAGTTTCTCTATTCCTTTAAGGCCTTGACTTCCAATACATATCAAATCTATCTTCTTTGCTTGTGCATAGTCCAGAATAGCCACAATTGGTTCTCCTTTTATCACATGATGGTGTATCTTAATTTTTTCACTTTCATTTGCATGTGTAATTTTTTCTAATTTCTTTTTTTCATTGATTATTTCAGATTTGATAAATTTATGAATTGTGTCTCTAACTGTATAATCTGCCTCTAATTCTGCTAACAAAACCCCATGAAGGTATTCATGTTCATCAACTATCCTAAGTAAAAAAATTACAGTGTTTCCCTTTTGAGCAATATCTTTAGCATACGCTAATGCTTTTTTTGCAAATTTTGAACCATCATATGGAACTAGAATATTTTTTATTATGTTATTTCCATTCAAATCTTTCACATCTACTTGTAATGCATATATTCATGAATGTTTTATGGACACAATGGACTTAAGCTTTTATAGTTTATTATTTACAAATTATCTATCTTTGTAAGATATTGTTTTAATCTTGTTTTTTATTTCTGTTGATTTTATTATTTATTTTTAATTTTATCTATTGTTTCTAATAATGAATTAATTGATTTTAGAATACTTTGTTGTTTTTCATGTTCTTTTTCTTTTTCTAGTTCTTTTGATAATGACTCTATTTTTTGATCTAATGTTTTTTCTAGTGTTGATTTTGTCAAGTGTGATGTTTCTTCTTTTGGCATTTCTTTTCTCTCTGGTTCTTGTCCGCAACTAATACACAATGCCCTACCTTCTTTCATCACTCTCACTCCTTTACAATATGGACAAGGCTCACTGAGCAATGTTGCACCATTTAGTAACATTTCTGCAGCCTTTTTTGTAAGATCTTCTCCCATGACTATTCTTTAATTTTCTATCTAAAAAAAATCCTTGTTTTGTTCAATAATTCATATTCAAACAAGGCTTAATAGTGCGTAAAATTGAATTGATTTCGAACGTATGGCAGTAATTTGTAATACTTGTGGTCTTCCAGAAGACTTGTGCGCATGTGGCGAACTTGCCAAAGATAGTACTAAAATTATAATTCGATTAGAAACCAGACGATTCAAGAAAAAAGGTACCATGATTGAAGGTTTAGATCCTAAACTGAATAATCTAGAAACTGTTGCAAAAGATCTCAAGAACAAATATGCTTGTGGTGGAACTGCAAAAGAAGGATACGTCTTTTTGCAAGGTGATCATAGAGACACCATCAAAGACACTTTGATTCACTTGGGATTTGCCGCTGATACTATAGAACTTCATTAGAGTAAATTGCAAAACTCAAACAGAATTTTTCAAGCTCTTGGAATTCCTTACACTGCATTACTGTCTGTAGTTTTTGGTCTACTCTTAGCTTCTTTTCCAATTGGAATTTTTGTTGTATTTGATAGCGACATTGGCGATGACATTAATTTTGATTACCCTATAACACATCTGACTCTTTTTGATGGAACTGATCTCTATCAATCTGATATGGGTGTCAGTATAGGGGATGTCTTTGTTATTTTATGGATTTTTTATGCCATGCTCTTTGTGATTTCTATATTGGGGCCAAAATACAGCTTTTTCAAATCACTCTCTTCAACAATATCTTTTGGTAAATTTGATTATGAATCAAATTACATGATTGGCATTACAAAATGGCTTTCTATTTTAGTTTTAATTTCTATACTGATTAATTTTGTTCAAGAGGGATTTGGAATTGTTACTGTTCCTCCACTTGGTGATAATGATTTAATCCAATTTTTCTATGTTAGTTCTGCTCCTTTAATTGAGGAATTTGGGTTTCGTTTAATTCTGATTGGAATCCCTTTGTTTACTCTATATTCTAGTAGATCTTCTATAACTTATTTTTTCAAATGCTTGTGGAATCCCAACACTTTGAATATCTATGATTCCAAAAAAGCGCTTTTTTTGATTGTCTTTGTTGGGGTTCTTTTTGGATTTGCTCATATTGCTCTTGGTGACTCTTGGAGTGAAGGTAAATTTGCTCAGGCTGCTGCTGGCGGTATTATTTTGGGCTGGGTTTATTTGAGATATGGTTTTGTGGCATCCTTGCTGATTCATTGGGCAACAAACTATTTTGTATTTTCTTATGCCTATTTTATATCTCAAATCAATCTAATTTCTGTTGAAAATGCATTTTCTCATTCATTGATGTCTTCTTTGGAATTACTGTTACTTCTATCTGGAATATCCTCTGTATCAATTCTGATTGCCCGTAAATTTTTCTCTGAACAAAAATCTGATTTAAAGATTTAATGCTACTTTCAAACCCTTGTACCTGTTTCTGATTGTAACTTCTGTTACTCCTGCAGCTTCTGCTACGTCTCTTTGAGTTTTATTTTCTCCATTTGTTACACATGCAACATACAATGCTGCGGCAGCTAGTCCCATTGGGTCTTTTCCTGCAGAAATTTTTTGTTCTTCAGCTGTTTGTAATATTTTTGTTGCTTTTCTTTTTGTTTTCTCTGACAATTCTGCTTTACTTGCAATTCTTGCAATGCATTTTACTGGATCAACTACTGGCATTTTTAATTCCAGTTCTCTTAATAATAATCGATAACACCTTGCAATATCTTTTCGTTTAATGTTTCCTGCTTGCCCTACATCTTTTAGAGTTCTTGGTGTTTCTGTATCTCTACAAGCTGCATAAAGTGAAGATGCAATTAGTGCAGAAATAGAACGGCCTCTGACTAGTCCTTTTTCCAATGCTTTTCTGTAAATGTAAGCTGCCTTTTCAATTACCGAGTCCCCGACTGCTAATTTGTCTTTTAACCTATCTAACTCACTAAACGCTTGTCTGAAATTTCTATCAACAGGTTCGTGAACTTGACTTCTACTGTCCCAAGTTCTAAGTCTTTCAATAGTACTTCTCATAGTTGCAGATAGTGGTTTTCCAGTTGCATCTCTATTTTGAGGATTGATGACTGTTGCTAATCCCATGTCATGCATGGCAAGTGATGTTGGAACTCCTGCTCTACTTTTGTTCTCTCCTTCATTTGAAAATGATCTCCATTCTGGACCTGATTCTGATATTTTATCTGTCATCACAAATCCGCATTTACTGCAGAAATTCTCTGCAGTGTTTGCATCTGTGACTATTGACCCTTTTCCACATCTAGGACATTTGTCATTTTGATTATTTTTTTCAATCATTTTTAATATCTCCTCAAACTTTTTATACGATATTTAAAAAAATTTGAACCATATGTTATAAGTTTGTGGGTCCTTTTGTTTCTGAAATTACTGCTTTTTAGTTTATTCTAAAACTTTTCTGATTTTTTCTGCGATTTGTGGTTTGTCATTTTGTTCTAAAAGGAATTCTAAATCTTCCCTGTTATCTACATCCCACATGATTCTTTTTACAAATACCATTGCAACATTTAGTGTGTGATTCTTTGCAGTATTCATGTGGATTTTGTAACTGTCTTCATCATAATGTGTTTTCATCAAATCAATTGGCATTCTTACCAATGCATTTGTTCCATCAAATCTCCTAGATGGAACAATGATTGCAAAATTTGGCGGAGCTATGTAGTTTAACATGAAATCGATATCCTGAGTTTTGATGTACGGTATGTCTTGTGGTAATACAATTGATGCGTCAAAATTATTTTCTAAAAGATACTTGTCTGCAAGTGCTACTGCACTGTTAACGCTTTCTTCTTTTTCATCTTTTATGACTGTGGCATTAAATTTTTCTGCTATTTCTATTGCATGTCTTTCTTTTGTCACAACTATTGTTTTTTCAATTCGTGGAGATATTGATATAATTTGTAGAATCTCTTCTAGCATAATTTTACATAATGACTCTATTTTTTGTGGAGATAAATCTAAACGTGTTTTTGCATTAGAGAAAGTCTTTACAGGAATTATTGCAGCTATTTTCAAATTACACGTGAACTTGTTTTAGGATGAAATTTGCTAATGCATCTTCTGATAATTTATTTTTCATAGTTATTTTTGTTTCATAGACTTTCATATCTAGACTTTGAATTTTCTTTACGAGTGCTTTATCTTTAGTATCTACAATAATATTGGAACATACATCTGAATACATTTTTGCTAAACCATATGCGTTTGATTCTATGCCTGCAGCTTGCATGTATTTTGCTGCCGGACCACTTATGGAATTATCTCCAATTAATGGACTGATTGCAACAACTTTTCTTTTTATTTTTGATAACTCTTTTCTTATTCCTTTAATCTGAAGCATTGGTCCAATTGATGTTAATGGGTTGCCTGGTGCTAGAATTACCATGTCTGCATCATGTATTGCGTTAATGGCTTCAGGATTTGGACGAGCTTTATCTGCACCAATATATTGAATTCCTTCTACTGGGTCCATTCCTCTATGCTTTACCCAATATTCTTGTAAATGCAAATCTCCTTTGTTTGTTGTAATTCTTGTTTCAACTGTGTTATCTGTAACTGGAATAATGTTTGCACTAACTGCAAATTTTTCGCACATCCATTTTGTAATATCTGATAGATTTTTTCCATTTTTTAGCATGTTTGTTCTGATCAGATTAGTTGCAGCATCTCTATCTCCTATTCTAAACCAAGTATCTTCTCCAAATACTTCCATTTGACGTAAAAAGTTGAATGTGTCTTTTTTAATACCCCATCCTTTTTCTTGGTCTAGTAAGTCTGCTAATCCATAAACAATTGTATCTATATCTGGACATATGTAGAGTCCATGCATCCAATAATTATCCCCTACATTGCTGATTACATTGACTTTGGATTCTTGAGATACCAGACCTCTTACTATTTTGACGGAACCTGTCCCTCCTGCTAAAACTGTAATCATATCATATACCTCTAGAATTACAAAATCTACATACGTTACTCCATATTACTTTTTCAAAAACACTTTTCTGAATATTTGGGATAAGTTTATTACTAAAATTCATTGATTTCATTCGTGTCTAGATCTTTGATTTTGACTGTTTTGCTTGCTGGTCTTATTGTTATTGGTACTAGTACTCCAGTATGGGCTGCTCAATTAGATGCAAAAATTAATCCTAATAATGATGAATCTCCATTTAAAATGAATTACCAAAAAACGGTCTTTATCGAGTATCCTAATGGCGGCAATCTGTTTGATGAATTACGTGGACATGAATGGACAGTAGAAGGAACTGCTGATTTGTCAGATCCTGGTGTTCAAGAACTTATGATTGAACTTAACAAAGGAATTGCTGATGATGGCAGTCAGGCAAGAATATCTGACTTGAATGTATCTTATGATTTTCATCTTAAAGCAAGAAACATCAATACTTCAATTGACTATAGAGTAATTCTAGAAGGCACTTTAACTAATTATGTAATTACTGATGATGGGCAAAGAATTTTGGTTGATTTAGGCTGGAGAGGGCTAACAACTGATAAAGAAATTGTTATTGATGGTGTAGAAATTAATATTCCAATTAACATGTTGAGAGATCAAGAACCTGAGGCTTACACTTTCTTTGCTGGTACTGAAGCTGAAGATGTTCTTGAAAAACATTTGATTAACGCTGATTTTATTTTAGAACAACCATTAACTAACTGGCACTTTTTATTTGATCCAACTGGAATCAATGCAGATGCTAGCACATTTGGATTAAGTAGTGAAATTGCTGGATTTGTAGTTTCTAGTTGGACTATGGGTGAGAGCAGTCTTAGAGAGGGAAGACAAGTAGAACGAGTCTTTGAAGCAGAAATTATGGCTGATCAATTATATGTTGTTAGAAGTGTACAATCTTCTGATCAAGCTAATCTTTCAGCAATTGGTTTTGGTGCTTTAGATACTTTGGATGGTGTTGAAATTGCAGGTGTTACTCCAACTCCTCCTGAAGGTTATGCTACAACATCCACTGGTGAGTTTCCTGTCATGATTGTTTATGGTATGGCTGGAATGGCAGCTCTTGGTGGTATTGGATTTTTCATTTTCAGTAATCGTTCACTTAAAAATACAGAACAGAGTCAACAAGGAATTGATCCTAGTAGATTACAAGGATATCAAACTAGTGCATCATCTGGTGGTTACCAGACAAATAGAGGTGAGGCGCAATTGAAAGATGATTCCAGTTATCAACAAACTAGAAGTCATTATGATGATGTCTCTGAACAACAAAGTCCACCCCCACAAACAACTCCTTCAACTGAAGAAGCAGCATGTGGATGTGCTGCATCATTTGAAATGGGCTCTGAATGTGATTGTGAAATGCAAGGTGCATGTCTTTGTGATGGAACCTGTCAATGCAATGCTGATATCTGTAAAGAACAAGTACGTTCAATGAATTAGAATTTTTTAAAAATATAAAAAAATATGTGTGCTGGGAGTAACCCTCCTTCTGTTTTCACGATATTTCGCTTTGCAGTCTACCTGAACTTAGTACAGGCACTTTGAGTTCTGTTTGACTTTGCTCCATGTGGGTCGTCTGTTTCATTCCTTTTATGGAAACCTCAGGTTTTGCCATCATTGTGCGCCATATTGGATTCTTTTCTGTTCCGTTGCCAACCATCTCTGGCTATCTATCTCCAGATCACATATCCTGTATGGAGGGAGGAGTTTCCTCTGCCGTAGCAGCGTGTCGTGCTCCAGCTCACATGACTATGTTATTGTTTTATTGAATTTGAGTATTACTTTTCAGGTTTTGTGCCTATTATGAACAAAGTTCCGAATTCCCTTTGCCATTTTTTACTACTCTTCAAATCTTTGATTTGTTTTGTTTTTACATTGAATCCTGTTTTTTGAAAATAATTTTTCCATTCTTTTTTTGAGTGATGATGCATTTGTATTTTCATTATTTTTGACCATCTTGCAGTTGATTTGTTGTCTGTGTAAAAATCAGTCCCACAGAAAAACTGTCCTCCTGGTTTTAATAACTTGTAAATTTTCATTAATGCGATTTCTATAGAATCTGCATAGTACAGGGACTCCATAGAAAAAATAAAATCAAACTTCCCTCTATGTTCAAAAGACTCTATGTCTGTATGGGAGAAATCTTCTTTGTTGCTAATGATCTTCTTTTTTGATTGGATGATCATTTCTTTACTTTTATCTATTCCAATTGCTTTTTTACAATTTTCCTTTTCTGCTATTTTTCTAACTACCCATCCATTACCGCATCCTACATCAAGAAATCTAAATGGTGTATCAAATGATATTGTATTTAAAAATTTTGAAACATTTTTCCCATGGCCTGTCTCCATTTCCTCTGCTTTGCCATTTTGAGCCCATTTATCAAAAGTTTTTCTAACTCCATCCATGTTTTTTGAGTTTTTTTATTTCCATTATAATCTTCTTACAGAGCTATGATGTGAACGACTTCTACGTTTTGCTTATATCTAATTTTCATTTATTTTATTTGATTAAGGTTGCCTGATGAATCCTGTAGAAATTGCGGTGGAGGATTAGCTGAAAATACTAAATGCTCACAATGCATGAAACCTAATAGTATGATTTGTAAAAAATGTACTCTTTGTACTGTTGAACAATTTCATCTAATTTGTTCTTCTCAAACATCTGAGAAAATTTATTCTATACCTCAAACACCCTCTAAGGATTATCATCTAATTGCGGCATGATTTATTTTTGTTAGTTTATTTTGTAGTATCATAACTGCCCAAGTTTTAAGTATGATGAATCTTGATTTTGATTCGTGAGTAATATTTTCATAGTTTTAGGGCTGTTTGCCCTTCTTCTGATGCCTGTATACGCATCAGCTCAAAGTTCTGATAGAATTACCGTTCTTGACACTTTTGGAGACTATGATCGTGGTGACTCTTTATTCATCTATGGCCATGTGGCAATTGTAGATGATTCTTTTCTAATAATGCAAATAATTAATCCTCATGGAGATTTATGTCAGATTCAACAATTGATGCCCTTAACTAACGGTGATTTCATCACTGATGTTATTCCTCTAAAGGGCAGAGTTTGTGGGGTTGTTGGGGAATATGAAATTAAATTATTTTATGGAGATTATTCAAAATCTACAACATTTGATGTCTCATCTGATTCCTTCTCTGCTCCTACCAGTGATGAAAAAATCACTATAGCTAAAAGTCTAGTATCTCATCAAGCATCTGTTATTGGTACATTATTTGACATCTCATCTCCAATATCCAATCAGACTTCAAATAATTTATCTGACTTGGAATCTGATTATGTTGCTTTATGGAGTGAATTCTTTGTGGATGATCTATTAATTGAAATCGAACCTTTGATTAGACCTGCAGTATCCTCATCTTTGGATTCTGTACGACAATTGTTAGATGATGATGAAATTTCTTTTGATGCTGCACAATCTATTAACAAAATGATTTTTGCATCTATTTTTTATTATGAAATCGGTGACGTACCAAAAGCGATTGGATTGCTAACTGATGTTTCTGTTGAAATCAGAAATCTTAATCCTGAAAAAACAACCGTTCAAAGAACCCCTACTTTTGATGAACTAGAAGAAACATTGTTGAATCTTATGAAAAAATCTGACACTATAATGAATAGGCAAGTACAACAAGAGGTTGGATTTATTTTTGCTCGAGGAACTGCCCCTGTTTATACTGAGGAAATTGCTGATTTGATAGATGTTCTCTCAAAGGCAAGATATCTTGATATTGTATCTAGAAAACAAAGTGATCTTTACAGATTAGTACAAAATGATTGGGAGCGATTAAAGTTATCTTTTGATTCTAAAGAATCCATAGATGATTTACTGGCATCAAAAACACAGGTTTCTGATTTACATCAAGTATCTCTAATTTTACAAAAACTCGATAATGTTGATAGGTTCATTTCATCTGATTCTGAAGAAAACAGTGATCTTGCAAATCTAATCATGCCTGATTGGGATGCACTTGAACGTGATTTAGCCTTAGCAGCATCAGTTGATGATATCTTGGAATCTGAATTAAAGATCAACCAAATGGCTCAAGTCATTGATATTTCATCTAGAATTAACAAGAGTGTTGAAATATCACAATCCATTGATGCTAATTCTAGCCTTGTTGCTGATTGGAAATTACTTTTAGAGCGAGTTGAGACTGCCAATTCTGTTGATGCCATTTTAGAAATTGTGTCTGAATTTGATACTAACTTAGTGTTAACTGAATCCACTTCTGAAATCCCTGATTGGTTTAAAAACCGTGCAAAATTATGGCATGACATGAAACTCGATGATAGAATCTTTTTTGATGGATTAGGTGCACTAATTCGTAATGGATTCATTCAAGAGAATTAATTTTTTTAAAATTTAATTCTAACATCTGTTTTATATTTAAAACATGAATCTTGTCAAAATTTGATTTACAAATATATTTCAAAGCTGATTTTTCATCTTGACTATGAGCAAGAAACGCCAAATCTTAGTAATTGGAAATAATACAAATGGGTGCACTCCTGAACATGAAAAAATTGCGTATGATATTGGTATGGAAATTGCAAAATCTGACTCTGTATTGATTACTGGCGGTTTAGGTGGTATTATGACTGCTGCATCTCATGGCGCACATGATGCAAATGGATTGAGTGTTGGAATTATTCCTCAAGACGATCCTGCCATGGCAAATGAATACTGTGACATTGTAATTCCTACCGGAATGGGGTTTGCTAGAGATTTTTTGAATGCGTTGAGTGCTGATGGGGTAATTATTGTAGGTGGAGGCTCTGGAACTTTATCTGAAATTTGTGCATCATACATGTCCAAAAAACCCATGGTTGCAATTAGAAATTTGGGCAGTTCAGCTGATCCATATATTGATGGTTATCTTGATCATAGAAAAAATATCAAAATAATTGGCGTTGATACTCCTCAGGAAGCAGTAGAGAAAATTTTAGAATTGATTTCTTTGTAAGTGTGATTGCATTATTGCATTGATACTAGTAATGGGTCTGGTCTGTAAAATTCTCCATGTTCATCAGCTAGTTTGTTTAACTCATCAACAATTTTTTTGATTCCTATTTCTTTTGCTGTCTCAAACAGTGGTTTTTTTAATCCCAATCCTAACTGTGCAGCTTTTTCAATTTCTTCAATATCACTTGCACCATTTGTGATAAGCCATGCTGCATTGTTTAGAATATTTGCAACAATTTGAATAGGATCACATTTGGCAGCTAGTTCTTCTGATAGTGCAACTCGCTCATATTTATCATCAGAATATTTGTAGTATCCTTCCCCTGATTTTTGACCTAGTTTCTTTTCATCAAACATTTTTTCAACTAATGGATGAGGACTGATCACTTTTTTATCTCTTAGATGCATTTCAACTGTTGCTTTATGAATAACATCCATTCCTGTAAAGTCTGCCAACTCAAATATTCCCATTGGAAATCCTAGGTTAAATTTAACTGCAGAATCAATCTCTTCTAGTGTTGCACCTGTTCTGTCTTTAAGAAAACATGCTTCATGCACCATTGGGATAAACAGCCTGTTGATGATAAATCCTGGAACATCTTTTCTACATACTACTGCTTGTTTGTTTACTGATTTTACATAATCCAAAGTCAAATCTGTAACTTGCTGTGATGTTTTCTCACCTGGAATTACTTCTACTAGCTTCATTAATTGAGGCGGGTTGAAAAAATGAATTCCAATAAATTTCTCAGGACGAGATGTTGTATTTGCTATTTCTGTAATTGGTAATGTACTTGTATTTGATGCAAAAATTACTTCAGGTCCTGCAGCTTTGTCTAGTTCTGCATAAACTGATTTTTTTAATTCCATAATTTCTGGAACAACTTCTATTACTAATTCTGCATTCTTTACTGCCTCATTCAAATCAACAATGGGTGTGATTCTTGAAAAAATTGAATCGCCTTCTTCTTTTGAAATCTTTTCTTTTGAAACTAGTTTATCCAAACTCCATTTTATTTTCCCCATCGCTTTATCTAGAAATTCTTGTTTGATGTCTCGTAGAACTACATTATATCCTGCAGTAGCAGATACTTGCGCAATTCCATGTCCCATAACTCCTGAACCTAAAACTGTGATGTTCTTTACTGCCATAGTTTTTCAAACATGTTGTATCCTTTTTAATGTATTTGAATTTAGATTTTATCTATGAATGATGTATGCCAAATGCAAAATTTGTGAGTAACTAGTTTACTCCTTTTCTTCTAGACATACTTTCTTTTGGAATTGATGCAGTACTTTTTTCAAATTCTTCTAGTTTTGAATTTTGTTTATCTTTTTCTTCTTTTGTCCATTCCCTGATAATCACATCTTCTGCATCAACAAAATTCTCACATTTCTCACATAGCCAAAATGAAGTCTTTTCTTCTGTTTGAAAAATCGGATATCTTCTCTCATTGCATTGTTTACAAAATAGAGGCATGATTTTCTGTATTTTTACCTCTATTAGTATTGTTTTCAATTGATTTGTTGCCCTATGCTTCGCATGATTTTTAATGTATTTCAAATTTTCAAGAAATATGGGTTTGTTCAAACGTAATAAGACTGAAGATACTCAAACAAAGTGTGACACATGTGGTACTGAACTACATGATCCTGAACGCTTGAAAAGACACATGAAAAAAGCTCATGGTAACGTTCCTGCCAAGAAACTAGATCCTAATTCTGGTGATGGTGGAACTTGGTAATATGGAACTAAGTTCATCCCAAAAAACTAGTCTGGTATTTGTAAGCGCATTTATTTTTGTAGGAATTGTTTTGTCTACTGTTATTTTCCCTTTTTGGCATTTAATTCGTGAAGATGTGTTTGAGGATGTGGTAATTTTAACTAATGATGAAGGTACATGTTATGTTGAGACAACTGATAACATTCCAAAAACCATAGAAAATTGCTCTTTTAATCCTGGTGATGCAGTAACTATCAAATTTGGAGATGGATTGGCATGGGCAACTGTTGTAACCCCGTAAACGATGATTTAATATTTTAAAAATTTTTTAGTCTAGTATGGATTGTATTTTTTGTAAAATTGTTTCAGGTGATATTCCAGTAAAAATTCTTAAAGAAACCTCACAATCAATTTCCTTTTTAGATGCGTTTCCTCTGGCAAAGGGCCATGCTCTTGTAATTCCAAAAAAACATCATCAGAAAATTCAAGATATGACTGGTGAAGAAAATACTGACTTATTTTCACTTGTACATGAAATTATATCTAGAGTTGATACTATCACTGGTTCCACTTTAGTTGCAATTCATAATGGCAAAGACGCAGGACAAGAAATACCTCATGTTCATGTTCATCTAGTTCCAAGAGACAAAAATGATTCTGCAGGTGCAATTCATAGTATGTTTGACTCTTCTTTGAAATTATCTGATTCTGAAAATGATGAGATATGTGAAAAATTAAAAATCTAATTTTAAATTGGATATATCTTCTCTCTGGTCTTTGTATTTTCTATGTTGATTGCTTTTGTTGGGCATGTTTGAGCAGCATCCATAATTTTGTTAATTCCTGCACCGTTTTGATTTATTACTGATGATTTTGGATTTAACATACTTTTTTTATTTATCTCAAAAACATCTGGAGCTATGACCTCGCAACTACAACAAGCAATACACAAACTCTCATCAACATTTATGAAAAAATCAGACTGTTTTTTTGACTTTTCCTGATCTTCTTTTTCCTTGCTTGCACTAACTCTTGCATTGTAATCTTTCCAAAATTGTTTTTCGTACTCTTTCCAAAAACCAGGATCCTCCTGTTCTACAACTCGTGTGTATTTCCCCCAGTCTTGTTCTGGAATTTTTTGATCATTGGGGGCACCCCACTGTGTTTTTTTCTTAAAGTTTGATTTACTATTTGATGTATAATCTCTAAACTGTGACTCTTTTCCATGACTTTTATTTTCTTTAAGAAAATTATATGCCTCTGTAATTTTTTTAAATTCTGAATCGTCTTGATTATTTCTATCTGGGTGAACCTCTAGTGCCATCTTTCTATATGATGTCTTTATTTCATCTTGAGATGAGTTTTGATCTACGTTTAGTATTCTGAGTGCCTGATATGTATTCACTATAGTAGTAGATTTGTCATATGTTAAAAATAATTATTTGGTGAAATTTAGATTATCTCATCTTCTTGTTTCCAAGATGGTTCTACAATGCACAAAAATCGTAGATCATTTCCCCCAGTGTTCTCAATGAATTGTAATGACATTGGGGCAACGTATGCTGAATCATCTTTTGATAGTGTGAGTACTTCTTTACCTATGTGAATTATTGCAGTACCTTCCAAGATATAGTAAATTTCAGATGATTTCATTTTATGAGGAGTTGATTTTTTTCCTGACTCTAATGTGAATTGAGCTAAGCTGTAATTGATTCCATTTAGTGTATTTTCTGGATGAAAATATTGTTTAATTTGAGTCCCTTCACTTCCTTTAATGAATTGTATTTCAGAATTTTTTTTTAATGACATTTTTAGATAATTTTTGTAACTGTACTTTTAAAATCTGACTCATACCATGTGGTCTTGTATTCTGAATTTTTCTTTGCTAGTATGTTTATTGCAATATGTGAGAATTCTTTTTTCTTATCAGTTGAACCATGAGTGTGAAGTGTTTTTGCTGGTATGTGTACAATATCCCCTTCATTTAATGTAATTTTTTCCACTTTTTTTATCTTGAAATTACTTTTAGTTGTGCCATATTTTTTAAAAATCTCTAGACTACCTTTCCCTTTAACTCCAATCAACACTTGATTCCCATTATGCCAATGCATCTTTGTCCTTGAACCCTTTTCAAAATGAACATGATAGATGTCTTGATCTTTGGATTTTATTTTATCTGAAAGAACCTTCATCCATGTTTTATTTGTAAACCATTCTGGGTTTACTTTTCTTTGATCTCCTGAACCGTAAATGTTTGATTTTTTCATTTTATATCCTACCTAGAATTTTCTTTTTCTTTGCTTGGAATTCTTTTTCTGTAATTACTTCTGATTTTCTTAATTTTCCAAGTTTTTTTAATATCTCCAAGTCATCTTGTGTATTTGATGTGACATTTTTTGCAACAGAAATTCCCTCGGTAATTTTTTTAATTCCTCTTTTCTGTAATTCTTCTTTTTCTTTTTTTGCTTGTTTACGAATATCTTTACTTGCCTTTGATGCCTGTTTTGCAGTCATTGCTCCAAACTCTACTGCGTCTTCTAACACCTCATCTGCTTTTTTTATTCCTTCTTGAATTGCATTGTCTGCTTTTTTTAGGAATTTTTCAATATGTCCTTTTTTCACAGCTCCCATGACTCTTGAATCATTTTAAATCTATTATTTCTTTCTTATCAGAATTGGTTTAATAGATGCAAATGCTAACTTTTAGTATATTTGACAAAAACTAATGATGTTAAGACTGTGGTTTTACGAAAAAATATTGAAGAAGAAGATGCTTTAGATATTGTTGAACAAAAGAAAACAAATCCTTTCAAGTCCTTATTGTCTCGACCAAAAAAAGAAGATGTTCATATCCATTCTTTGAAATTATATTATGAATGCATACTACTAGTTTCTGGAAAATATGTTGCAGATTACTTTAGAAAAGCAACACACTCTATCTCAGTTAATTCAAACATTAAGGAAATTGTTTTAGGGGATGGTACTTTTCCTATTCGTTCAAAATCTGGTTTTAAAAGAGCATTTGTTGGAAAACGAGGTAAAAATAAAATTGATTTAAAATTAGAAGAGCATGTATTTGTTGAAGAAGAAGATGAAATTGCGTTTGATCATCATGGGCAAGAGATAAAATTTCCATTCAAAGTTAATTCTAAAACCATTGAAAATTATCCAAAAAAGATACTGGAAAAAAATCAACCAAACATCAAAAAGCCTGAATTAAAATATGATTCTGCCCTTGAAAAACTTCAATCTCAATTAAAAAAACCACTTGAAACTGATGTTAGAGAACTTTCAGAAGAATTTGTTTTACGAGAAATAACAGAGTTGTATGTTCCAATATTTGAGGCAAGGCTAATTGGACCAAAAAAGAAAGTTGGTATTATTAGAATAGATGCAGTACGAAAAAAAATACTCTAGTTTTATAATTTTACCAGTTTTCTAAACTGTTCATTGCCATGTAATTTCTCAAAAATTTTCTCTTCCTTTGCCCAGACGCGGATTATTTTTGGATTTTTTGAAACTGCTTGTTTTAGTAACTCTAGAGCTTCTGGATACATCTCCAAAGCTGCCTTACTTCGTGATTTTGCATAAACTACATTTACGTTGTCTTTGAATTTTCTTAAAATATCATCAAACACGTCTAGTGCTTTTTTATGTTCTCCTAGTTCTGCTAATTGAACGCCCTTTTGAAAAAAAGCGTCTTGGTTGTTGGGATATTTTTTACAAATATTTTGAAAGCAGTTTAGTGCTTCTTCATGTCTTTTCATTTTACCTAAAACAATTCCTTTGTAGACTAGTACGTTTTGTTTTCTTGGATCAATTGTAATTGCTTTTTCTAACGATACTAGTGCCTCTTCATGTTCTTGCAGTTTGTCTAGTAACACACCTTTGTTAAAATATGATGCCGCATATTTTGGGTCGGCTGCTATTGCTTTATCATAGCATTCAGATGCATCTTGAATATTGCCCATTTCTGCCATTGCTATTCCTTTATTGTTAAATGCCTGTGCATCTTTGGGATTTATCACTAGTAATTCTTCAAAACAAGTAACTGCATCAGTGTATTTTTTAATTTGATTTAGTGCTAATCCTTTATTGTATAATGCTGAGACATTTTTAGAGTCTTGTTTTAGAACTTTGTTAAATAATGGAATAGCTCCCTTTGGTTGATTTCTATCCATTAATGCCATTCCCTGATGCAACAAGTCCTCTGGCTTCTCTTTTGAACCAAATAATCCCATGATTACTCATAAAATTTAGGCTATAATCAAAGTTTTCTAATTATTTAATGACTTGAATTTCTTTATTGCCTCTTTTGCCATGTCTTCTTGAGACTTGGCATCTGCATTTGTTGGATCTTCAGTTGCATAGTCTTCTTTTGACTCTTTTTTCTTTTCCATGATTTTTGTATGGACTGTTAATTTATAAAAATTTAAACTTTCAAAGATACGCTTAATTTTGATATTTATTTTTTATGTTTATTGATAGATTCTGAAATAAAATTTCTTGCAGATAAAGTACACGTACACAAATGGCCACAAGATACGCCCATTTGGAGTGATTTGATTCAAAAGAAAATTGATGATTCGATAAATAAAAAAACAATTCAAAAACAAATTTCTATTATTAATGAAATAGTTGTGATTGAAAATTTCCAATTTGCTTCTTTAAAAAAAATTGGGGTGTCTGTTCCTTTCTTCAAAGATGAATGCACAATAATTTTTGAAGCCCAATTTGAAAATCTATTTGCACATGTTCATATTACTAAAAAATTAGGGAATTATCTTGAATTATTTAACCAATTAATGTCTTGGAAAAATTCAATGTTATCTGAATAAACCTAAATTCCTTCTGATGCCTTAATCATTTGATTAATGTCTGATTTGGTATGTGCATTTGATATGGCTCCTAGTTTTCCAGGCAAGAAAAATATTCCGTTCTTTGCAATCATTTGAAAATGGTATTTTGCAAGCTTTGAATTATTACATCTTGCAGCATCTGCTGCAGTTTTAATTTCAGTCACTCCATTATCTACAAAGTGTGTCATGAACAATGATCCTTTCCCTGAAACTAGTACTCTTCCATCAAAAGACCTGTTCAATTCTTTTCTTGTATATTCTCCCAGGGAATTAATTTTTGTATAAATTGATTTAGATTTTTTTAATTCTGATAATGTTGTAAACCCTGCTACCATTGAGGCTGGATTGGCAGAAAATGTTCCACCTCCAACATAACTTCGCTCGGATTTTTTCTTACCTGTAGTATCTGCCATTTGCATGATTTCTTTTTTTCCACAAATTACACCAATTGACATTCCGCCCCCGACAATCTTTCCTAATGTAACAATGTCAGGATCTAACTTCATTGTAGGATACAGGCATCCAAATCTAAATCTAAACCCTGTAACTATTTCATCTAAAATAAATAATGATTTATTTTTATGAACAAATTCTTGTATGCCTTTCAAATAATCTGGCGTTGCAGGAATACATCCTCCTCCTCCTAACACTGGTTCAATAATTACACCAGCTAAATCTTTAGAGTATTTTTTCAAAATTGATAATGATTTTTCTAAATCATTATACGGTATAGATACAATTTTTTCTTCATTAACTACTCCCGAACTTTCTGATTCTGAAAAAGGCCAGTTGACTGATTTTAACAAATCTGATGTATACCCGTGCCATCCCCCATCAATTTTTGCAATTATTTTCTTACCTGTAACTGAACGTGCCAGTCTTACTGCATACATTGTAGCTTCAGTTCCTGATGTAACGTAACGAATTTTTTCAGCTATTGGAACTGCTTTTGAAATTAATTCAGATAGTTTGATTGTCTGTTCATTGACTGTTCCATACATCCAACTTTTTTCAATTTGCTTTTTCAAAGAGTCTTTGACATTTTTTTGCCCATGTCCTAATATCAAAGACCAATGACCCATCCAATAATCGGTGTATTTGTTATCATCCACATCCTTCAGACTTTTCCCTTGTGATGATTTAACAACAAATGGATATGGTTCATAAAATCTTATGTTATGAGAAACCCCGTTGACATGTAGTTTCTTTGACTTGGCAAATAATGCAGCTGATTTCCTGGTCTTCTTTTTGTATTCAGATAAATAACTCAAAACTAAATTCACCCAAATATTTCTGACATTTTAACTATCGATCTGTGTGATCTCCTACATGTTTTGGAGTGATGTATGTGATCCCAAAAATAAATATTGAAAAAATTTCAATATTTTGGCCCGATCAGGCATATTTTCACGCTTGGTTTATATGGTTTCTCCATCATCCATTTTTTGCATACGTAACGCAATAGGCGGCGCTTGTGATGAAAGTATGGTAATATGCCATTTTGTGATTCATGGGCCTCCAGTTACGCATACAAGAATGAGGATTTGATTGAAAGATCAA
>Ga0209047_1000219_pt1 | contig 57274 bp, 54 predicted proteins | sample SaaInlV_165m_DNA_3_FD_184681 | JGI IMG/M metagenome (GOLD analysis project Ga0209047, IMG submission 184681) | Marine microbial communities from expanding oxygen minimum zones in the Saanich Inlet - Saanich Inlet SI037_S3LV_120m_DNA (SPAdes)... | ecosystem: Environmental > Aquatic > Marine >...
TACCATCTAATTCTGAAGTGAACTTAAACTTACTTATTAACCGTGCCCCATCTATATTTCTCTCACTATAATCTTCATCAAATTCTACCTCTATATCATATGGGCCTACTAACTGATACATTAACCAACACCATACTCGTATTTCGTTCCGCGTTTCTATCATTATAGTATCCTCTATACTAACCGAAGGATCATATTCATCATGTACTGGAATATTTGCAAATTCTAAATAAGGAACATTATAATTTATTTTTTTAATATCAAATTCTTGTGGAAATTGGTGTCTATTATGTAATTGTTGCCAATAAGTTCCTTGTGTTCTTTGAGGCCATTCTTTATATTGTTCTTGGTTAAAAATACTATTTGGATTTTTAACTTTAAAATGTTTTAAATCTTCTCTAACTGTCCAAAATCCAGAAAAATATACTTTCCACAACTCCAAATATAAGTGAGTTAATTTTAATCTTAAAAATCTATTAATAAAGGTGTTCTTAAAATTTTCACTTACCCAATCATAAAAAATAGTACTATATTGTGATATAGAAAACACATCTCTATATTGATCTAATGCCGTACCTGGAGTTACTCCTGCAGGAAACTGATTTGCTGCAACTACTGGCATATAATGTTTATTTTCATATAAGAAATATAAACTAATTATCCAATCAATATGATTCTCTTTTGGATATCCTGAAATCCAATTGGCATCCATTCGTATTCCGTGTCTCCAACAAGCCTTCCATAATTGTTCAATTCCTTCTCTTGTTTGTCTCTTTTCTATAATCTCAAGTACTTTTGGTGTTCCACTTTCCACTCCAATAGATAACCATTTAAACCCTGCCTTGGCTGCCTTCTTCATTAATTTATCATCCATCTCCTCATGTGTTCTTGCATATCCACCAAGACTTAATTCTTTCAATTTTGGATTTTTATCCACTTCATCACATAATTCATCTACCAATATCTTAAACTGTGGCATTGAACCATTAACAAGAGAATCCACAAATGAGAAATGTGTTATATTATATTTCTCAACTTGGTCTATTATTTCTCTAGCTATTGAATGACCTTTTTTAAATCTAAAAATTCTTGTCTCTGAACAAAATGTACATTTATAAGTACATCCACGAGAACCTTGTAATGGTAAATGTGCATGACCTTCATAATGAAATGGTGCATAATTCTGTAATTCCATCCCCTCCCAATTTGCTCTCGGTATTACATCTAAATCTTTTTGTGGTATTCTCAGACCCGTAAATTTCGGTTTTTTATTTTCTCCCCAAACCCAAATTCCCTGTACGGTATCATAATTCTCATTATTCTCATAACAATCTACTAAATCATTTATTATTAATTCACCTTCGGCATCACAAGAAAGTTTAATCCAATCTCTATCTGGTTCTTCTAATGGATGTGATATTCGTAATCCCCCGTGTGGTGCGTTCCAACAATATGGGCCGCCGTAAAAAATATGTAGATTGGGATTTTTCTTATATAATCTCTCAGCTATATAATCCGTTACTACAATGTTTGAGAAGTAAGTTGTGAATGTAACAATATCAAACGTTGACAATTCCTCTATTAATGTATCCCAATACTCTGCATACAATGGTAATATTTTATCTTCAAAAGAATGGTCATTAGTCCATAAGAAATGACCAGTTGGGGCCCATAATTCTTGATGAGTCTCATAATCTACGTGCATTGCAGAAAGTAAATTAATATGATATTGTTTAACATCTCGACCTTTACTCTTTAGAGCACCTGCCAACAATCCAAGACTTAATGGTGGAGTCTCTAAAGACCAAGCTGGACACATACATATTGCTGTTTTAACTGGCATTTATTTCTTTCTTATCTAATACTGGATAATCTACTTCTCCATTATATACTTTATGACTTATCTTGGGAATTATTATATCAGTTCCACAAGTACAATGTGATTTTGGACATATAATTGGTGAATCAAAAAATTCTATCCAATCCTCATTTATATTACCTATTTTACCACTAACTCCACAACTAGCCGCACTAATATCTCCATATGGGTTTATAAATATTGCATCATTTATCCAACAATGCCAACCCTCAAAATTATTCAATCTTTCGGCTGCTAATCTATTAGAATTTATTGGTTGTATTTTACCATCGTTCCATTCCTCTAAACTATACGCGGGTCTAAATTCTCTGTGTTCGTTTATCGTTCCCCACTTTCTTTGATAACCATCAGTCTTTTCAAAAAATTCTCTTTTCCATTTCTCTTTATAATACCAAGGTTGTGCTCCAGTGGACAACTCATCTAATAATGGCACCCACTCCAAAACACAATTATCCATTTCTTCCCAAATCTTATTTCCTGCATCAATCACTTCTTGAAAATGATAATCGTCCATCATCATTCGTAATGCCAAATAATTCATTTTGTCTTGTAAGAATTTAGCATTCTCTAAATAACGGTCATTATTTACAAATTCTATATGATAACTAGCCACCACATCATTAAATAAATGATAATTTTTCTTCCACCAATTTATTGAATTACTCAAATTAGTATTTATTGCCAATAAAGGTTTATCACATTTCTCATGAATAAATTCCGCTACTTCTAATAATGGTTTCCAATATACGGGTTCTCCTCCTGAAAAGAAAAACTTAAATGAATCATATCCTTTAAACTGAAATCTTGTTATTAACTTATCAAGAAATTGTATATATGTATCCGTATCCTCATTCTTATGAGTCCCACTCCAATTACCCTCATTACAATAGGAACATTTATAATTACAAAAATTATTAACTTGCCAAGTAACACTTAAGTATTTATTTTCTCCTGGTAATATTTTTACTAAATCACTCATTTTCTTTTATTCTTTGGTATTCTATCATCTATCCACCAATTAGGTGTCATTAAATGTTCATCTTGAGCTTCATTAAATTCTTCTTTTAACTCCCGCCATTCTGGAAAAGTTTCAAAAAAACTCGTATTTCTAACTTTATCCATATACCGTGTATATTGATAAAACATCTTCCGTTGGTTTAATTCTGTCTGTTCTACACCTTGACAATACTTTCCATAACTTTTATGTGGCTCCCAATTACTTTCCAAATAAGAAATGATTTTATTGGCCGTTCCATGAAAATCTAAAAATTCATTATCATATGTTGAATAATCATAAAATTCTCTGTATAGTTTCATTGCCTTATCTCTAATTTCCCAAGGCATAAAATTCGTCCTTAAATATAATGGTTGGTCTATCAATATAGAATAAAACCCAACTTCTCTTTTTAACAATCCATCTATTCGTAAAGAATCTAACCACTTCATCATTTTATAAGTCTCAAACATATTATATACTTGAAATACTGTATAGATTTGTATTCTAACTTTATCTGGTAATTGAATTAACTTCTTAAAATTATCTTCTATTACACTCCACGTTGAACCATATCTTATATATTCTTGAGATTCTTTATAACCATCTATACTAACCTGAACCTCACTCTTGTCAAAAAATTCTAATTTCTCATACAAATCTATATTCCAAGTTGTCAAATTTGTTGTAAAAGATACATGACAATCCTTGTTACCTATAGCTATCAAATGATTTATAATTTTAGTATTTGCTGCAATAATACTTGGTTCACCACCTGTTACATACAATCTTTTTAACGTTGGTGCTACTTTTTTAAAATTTTCTAAGAATTTCGGATTCTCGTGCCACATCATATCAATTTTAGATATATTATATTCTTCTGGATACCACATATTAAACAACCACGGTGGCATAGTTTTATCCCTATTCTTTAATAAGGTTAATCTCTCTGAATTAATCTTACTACTACTATAACCCCAACACATATTACAAGTTAGATTACAATGGTTTCCTAATCTAAGTTCTAAACTTTTTAACGATTCTCTTACCCAACCAAATTCTAAAGTGGATTGTATATTTTTTTCAAGTGTATCTTCCATCCAATTAAAAATACCATCTTTTTCCATATAACTTTCTATACTATCTATTCTCGTACTTTTTGGTGCATCATGACCACCATAATCTTTTTCTGCATTTTCTATATTCCAACACACATTACATTCTTGTATTTGTTCTCCATTTAGAAGTCTTTTCCTAATATCTTGAATATGTTTAGAATTCCAAACCTCGTCTATATCATCCTCATATAAATTAAAAGTTTCTCCATCATCTTTCTTTATATGTAAGTTTTCATTTTGTGCACAACATATCTTTACCGAACCATCAGTATTACTGTTTAGGTTCATAAATGGAAATGGACAAAATGTTTTACTCTTTTTTAGTTTTTCTATATCAAACGTGATTTTATTCTCCCTTTGAATTTTTCAAACTTCAAATATCTCTCAGGATTAGTTCTTATATAATCTACACTATCTTGATGAAACCTACACAATTTTAAATGTACATCAAACTTTAATCTTGTTTCAGAATCTATTTCTCTATATGTAAACTCTTTACCTTCGATAAAATCTGGTAACTTAGTTTCAAAAAATGGTGATGCCAATATCTTCCCTTTCAAAATTTTACCGTCATTATATTCCTTCCATAACAACTCCATTTGAGGCCAAAATTTATTCAAGGTTGGATTTCTATGTGGAAACTCTTTTACTTTTTTCCAATCGGCATCAGTATAATGTGCCCATTCTAAAAACTTTGGATTACTTAAATCTTTTAAATCTAAAAAATATACATTTGGTTTTAATGCTAATTCCCATAAAGATTTATATGTATCATCATTCCACATCCAAAATTCTGCATGACTATAATGTATCCAACTTAAATCTGCATAATAATCATGTAATTTAGATATTATTTCCAATCCCACCAAAGTCACTTCGTCTGGGTTTGTAAATGTTGTATAATAACCATATTTAAATCGTTGCCAAAATCTTCTTAACGCATTTGGATTTAAATTTTCTGGTCGTTCTACAAAATTAAAAAGATTAGTCCCATGTTCAAACTTTTCCTCTAATTCCTGTTTATATCCACTTTTCCATTTATCCAGTACATCTCGTATTAACACTACGGTGGTTTGAGTATCATCTAAAACTCCATATTGTTTAAATGGTAAAGTATCCAAAGAACTTGTACCCATCTTAATTCTTTTACCAATTGATAACTTATCTGTGCCTATTGATTGAAAATTATCCATTAAAAAATTCCAACTCTGGACAAATCTCAAATAAAGATTCTCCTCTTAATTCATCCAATCCTTTATTTCTACTAATAAATTCAGGTATAAGATTCTCATAATTTTCTTGTTGTAAAAAATCAAGAACTGATTCAAATCCACTTTTTGCAGCACCATCTCCAAAGTTATCATCAATCCATTTTATATGTTCTGTATACTTGTCTATAAATATCTTTCTTTCCTTTGGTGGTATAATCTGTATTCTATAATCTTCTGGATAAGTTAGTATATTCATTCTTACATTTTGTGGTTCTAATAGTCCTCTCTCAACCCAATTCTTGTGAAAATCTGGTAGATGATAAACATTCATAATACTAACCGTTGGTGTTATCTCAAAATATACATCAGGACATTCTTTTAACATTTCTCTTCTATTATCTTCTATCACGTCCCACTCAGTTCCTGCTCTAATCAACTCACCTCTTTTACCCATACCATCAAGACTTGCAGCTATCCTAACATCCTTAAAACTATTCCAATAGTCTAATATAGATTTCTTTTTAAAATAAAGATTACTAAAGTTAGTTGTATATCTTAATCTAACATCTTCCATCTTATTCTCAATCCAAAAATCCAATACCTTATAATGTTCCTCTGTGATGATTGGTTCTCCACCAGCCCAACAAGCTTCTTCTACTGTAAGTAGTAATGGCTGTAAGTCATTCCAAAACTTTTCATTATTTGCTATATTCATTATTCTCGGATTTAATGGTTGTGAATATAGTTTTATATGATCCTCATACCATCCACTACTCAGTTCTGGCCCACAAGTTCTACATTTAAAATTACAAATATTAGAAACTCTAATATCCATATAACCCATATTTAATTCTTCTACCGTTCCATCTTCTTTAGTTGATTCCACTCTATCCCAATGTTCAATATAATGCTTATTTACCATCTGTCTTAATGTAAATACATTAGACTTCTCCATCTCATAACATCTACTACATTCCTTAGTCTCATCATCATTTATCATATTCTTTCTAAGTTGTTTGTACTTGTCATTGTTCCAAATTTCTTCTAAACTGTTATCATTAAGATTACCATACTCGACTGTACTATCGGACATACAGCAAGGGAAGGCCTTACCACTTGGCCATATATGAGTATGTATCCAAGGCATCATACAAAAAACTTTAGAATTGTATAACTTAGAGTATTTTTTCATAATAATCTTTTAATTCTGGAAATACGTCACCAAAACTTTCATTTCTAATTTTATCCAACGACATAGTGAAGTCTATAAAATCTTTTTTATTACTATCATATAAATCTTCTTCATTCATATATCCAATACAGTTATCAACATAACCTTTAAGTTTAATATGTTCTGGTAACCCATTTAAAAAATTATTCCAATTCTCTTCCACTTTTAATTTTAATTCTTTTGGTAAAATCCGAGAACTCAATTGTTCTGGTCCAGTTAGAGGTATTACAAACACATTATTTAAATCTTTTATATCAAGTACTCCCCTATCAAGAAACCCTTGATAAAAATCAGGTAAATGTAAAGCGTTAGTTAATTGAAAGACTGATGATATACCCATATTTACATCTGGTAAATTTTCCTTAACATATCTAAAGTTTTCTTCAATTAGTTTCCAATCAGTTCCACTTCTTAAATATTCTGCCCTTTTACCACTTGCATCTAAACTAACTCTTATACTAATATTACTAAACTTTTTCCAATAATCTACAACACTTAATTTGAGTTTATTATTCTTTAACATAGATAAATTTGTATTATATTCAAGAATTAAATCTGTATTATTATTTTCTATCAAATAATTTAATATCCAATAGTGTTCCTTTGCTGCTAAGGGTTCTCCACCTGCAAAATATAATCTTTCTACTGTTTTTAGAGTTCCCTCAAATCTATCTATAAATTGTTCTTCTGTTAAATTATGTCTTGGTATATGTCCATCCCACTCGTGATATGGATGATCTTCATTATCTTTTGCTTCTTTGGCCCAAGTAGAACTCCATTCAGGTCTACAAGACCTACATTTGAAATTACATAGATTAGAAAATCTAAAATCTAAATATATTGTTTCAAAATTATCTATCGAACCATCATTGTTTGTTTCCAATACTTTAGTAAAAGATTCTTTAAATTGGTCATTAAAATCATTTCTATAAGAATGTCCAGAACTTTCTTCCAAAGAATAACAATCTATACAGTTTTCATTCATGTCATCATTTAACATATCCAACCGTAATTGCTTAAAATAATCATTATTAATAATCTCTTCTATTGGTTGTGTCATAATATTAGTCTTAAAACCATGCGTTTCTTTAGTCATAGTTTTATTAACACAACACGACCATACTGAAGAATCAGTATTAACGTACATATGCATCCACGGTAATATACAAAAAGTTTTAGATTTATTTAAAAAGAAATCTGATCCTATAAATTTTATTCTATCTTTTAAATTTACGTTTCTCATTTATAAATAAAGGGATCTCTTTTTCGTAATTCTTTTATTTTTTTCTTATATCTAATTTCTAATCTTACCTTATCGATAATATTTTTTAACCAATTACAACATTTACATTTCATGTTTATCTCCTCATTCTTAAATAGTTACCTTATATAAAGTAGATTTATCAGTCAATTTTTCTGTACTTTCAATTTCATATTCTAAATTAGATAACCCATCGTCCAATACTGTATCTATTTCATTATCATAATCAAAATAATATTTTTGATTTACATATGTTTCTGGTTGTTTCCATCCTTTACCAACCCAACCCTCGGTTTTATGAAACAAACACAAAAACTTTGAATTTCTACGAATTGGTAATTTTTTAACTATACGTTTTGTAAAATAAGAATCTTCGTTCAAGACTCCTGACATAACATCTATCTGTTTATTCACTACATTATTATTACTCAAATCTAAAAATAATTTTTCATTGTGGTGATTAAAATCATAATAACAACATAAATTTTTTGATTTATAAGAATTAAAATCTTGTGTCAAACTTCTACCTCGTCGTTTAAAAAATAAATCTTTAACTTCTTTTTTAGAAAACTTTCTATTATAAACTGCATGTTCAAATATCTGTCCCTTATATAAATATGTATTGGGATATCCATTTGGGTTTTCTACTCCCAAATACATACTTTCTTGTTTATCTATTTTATTCAAATCAATAGTAAGAGTATCTGCCAACTCTCCATTGATATAAAAACTTAAATCTTTATTCTTACTATCGTATGTCACCACACTAAAAATAGGTACTCTATTAACTAATCTAAATATTTCTTGACATACTATCTTCTCACCATCAACATTAGTCAATACTAAATCTACTGAACCTCTATCACTAAATAACAAATTAAAACCCAATTCAGGTATTGACCATATACATCCAGAATTATCATCTACATAAGATACTTCGTCTGGTAAAAAATTATTCATTATTGTAAAATCTTTATTAAAAACCTCTTTTAACTTTTTATTTCCTAACAATATATCACAATATGAAGTTTCTCCATTAAAATATGCAGTTCCCATACCATATGTGACTGGTAGTTTAACTTCTTTCTCTTCTATGGGTAATCCAAAATTAACACACCGTCTTAATAAATCATCGTCCTCAAATCCCCAACCCCAATATTCATTAGAGTATCCATTAATATTTATAAAATCTTGTTTATTAAATAAAGTTACTCCACCAAAATAATATTCCCAACCTTCTTTATAATCATCTTTACTTAAATTTGTAGCAAGATGGATCGGATGTTCAGTATAAGAATAATCTACTTCGTCGGGAATTAAATCAACATCATGAAAACAGAAATAATCACTTTCATTTTTGGATATATCAAATCCAATATTTAGAAGTTTTCCTCTGTTAAACGATTTATCATTATTCTGTTCCACTATACTAATAGTAAAAGGTATTTCACTATCATCAAGGTACTTTTCTACCGAGGGAATAAACCGTTCTAAATGTGATTGTCTGTCACGATACGGGACAATCAAATTTAATTCTTTCATTTTTTGACTGTTACTTTTCGTTCTGGTCTGGTTGTCTCTGAACCAATCACTTTATTTTTAGCCACAAGATAGAACTCATTTAAATACCACTCTAATCTTTCACTCCACATTGGAATATCTAAATCCAAAATAGAATCTTCTATAGTTTGAAAAGATTCGGCAATACTTTCTAATGCCTTTACTCCTCGTTCATCAAGTGATTTTTTATCTGCCATTTTTTTTCTCCGTTAGGTGATTTTTTAATACATATATATGTAATACTTCCAAATTTAAAATAAATTGTGACCATAATAGTCTCTTATCAGTTCTCTTTAATAATAATTTTAAATCTCTATCTACAGTTTCTAATAACCTTATAGTTTGTTCTGTGAATTTTATCATAACACTACCTCAATTATTTTTGCATTTTTATATTTTTTCTCATTCAAAAATTTAAATTCTATATTCGACAATCCATCTTCAACACTAAGGACTTTCAAATCTTTTACCAATTCATGAAAAAATTTAAAATTCTCTTGTATATCTGGATCTTCAAAATATTCTATATTTGCTAATTTCATTATTTGTCTTATATTTTTTATCTTATCTTTAGTCAAACATTTAAATTCTCCATCCAAACGTTTAGGTACATTAATTTCCACACCCAAAGTTAATTCAAATTCATTAAGTAATTTTTCTGTAACAGAACATTTTTGTAATTTACCATTGGAATGTGTATAAGAAGAATCAAAAACAAACTTATTATATATTTGGTCAAGTGGAAAATACATACTTGGTTCATCATAAAAATGTGTCCAAGAATGTTCTGATGGATTTTTATCATATAATAATTTAACCTCTTGTTCATTTAATGTGTAATCAAACCAACAAGGTTCTGCTATATCTCCTACAAAATTGCCTTCTTTCTCATACGAAGCTCCAATAAAATAAGAAGTTTCATAAAACCTTAAATCGTTCTTATAAGTTATTTTTTGATTAGTTCCATCTAATAAAACACCATCAAGATATACTTGAATTTCCTTTTCTTTATCATTAACAATAAAAGAAACTTGACTCCATTTGTGAAGTGGTACTACAAATTCTTGTGCAAAATTATCATGTTTTTCTTTAGATTTTTTTTCAGTAAATCCCATACATCTAACAACCACATTCTTCTTACTTATATCAACTATTTGAATTCCAGTATGAAATCCTGCCCGAGATAATATACTAATTGGGTTCTTTCTACTACACGTATGTATATTAGAATCTAATTCTGGTTTAAACCATGCCGACATACTAAAAGAACCGTGTGTTATATCTGTAATTCTTTTATTATTTTCTATCTTTACATAATTCTCACCACTAAAATTTAATGCTCTGAAATTTCTTTTTATTTTCAATTTGGAAGGTGATACACCTACATAATCATATTCAAAGTTTTCAGATAAATTAGAAGTATCATAATATGATTCTAATTTAATCAATTTAGTTTCTCTCAATCGAGTTAATAAATCTAAATCTTCGAATCCCCAACCCCAATATTCATTTGAATAACCATTTACTTTTTCAAATTGTTTTCTAGATATTTTTAAACATCCACCTATATACTCAAAATATGGTAATTTAATTTTTTTTACAAACTTTGATGACATATGTACTGGATGTTCTTCATAACCATAATGTATATTATCATTTATTGGTAATAAATCCACATCTTGGAAAACAAAATAATCATATTCTTCTGGCAACAATTTAACACAACTATTAATTAACATTCCTCTATTAAAAGGATATTCATCTTTTTGCTCTATTACAAATATATCATAATCTAAATAATTTGCCTCTACGGCAGAAGAACCACCATACCACTCTTGTTGTGCTTTTCTTGACAAAAACTTTTTCATATGAGGTAAAAACACATCTAATTGTTTTTGCCTATCTCTATATGGAACTATTATCGCTAGTTTATGTTTATTCATTTCTCTGTATAACCAATTTATTTATTAATAACATTTAAAACCTATTTTAACTTGGATCCGAATTACTCCCCTTATTATGTACCAAAATATTATTTACAAAATATACATCTACTGGTTCTACATTTATATTAACAACCTCTACTTCGGTATGATGATATTCTATTGATTCTATTTCGATATGTTCTTCTTTACCAAATAATATATCTCCGACCGCTAATTGGGCGGCTTTCTTAAATCCCCATTTACCAATGGGTGGTATGTATGGACTTTCTTCTTTTGTTGTTTTATTTAAAACCCAAAATTCATGTTCACTCGTAACTTTTATTAATCCCTCGTTTATATCTAAATATCCAGGATTAAAGTCAAACCACACATTTTTTACTTCAGTATCACCAAGTTCCCCATTCATTTCTTCCAAATGGAATCCTCTATACCGTTCTTTACCGAGAGTTTCATCTGGTAAATCCTTTATATGATATGATTTAATCTTATCACCAACTACTAAATCCTCAATAGGAATTATTTCTCCATCTGCCAACTCAACGGGAGTTTCAGGTAGAAAACAAGTAATAGTAGTACCATTATATGTATCCTCTACACCAACGGTTTTAGTTATCGCGGTATTATATCTTGTTGCGTGGTCATTAAATCCATCACTCACACCATCATCCCAATATTTACCACTAATTTCTACATCTACATCAGCATTATGTGCCGCATAAAAAGTTCCACGAGTTCCATCACCCACGGCATTCGGAACATTCACATTTGAAATTGCTGCCGCGGTGTAAACTGCAGTATAATCAGATCCGGCTGCAACTGCAAACGAAGAACTTGCGGTAGTCCAAGTAAAATTACCACCCTGACTAGCTATTCTTGCCGTAAATCTGCCTCCGGCTCCTCCAAAAGTCATTGTATAGGTTTCCGAAGTTTGTTCATCAACCCACAAATATCCAGTTAAACTATTATCTACTGAATCTATTGAAAATTCACCGATAGAATAGTTTGCATTATCCGAAGTTGCCCCTGCACAATCTGCCCCCAATCTTGATAATGTAGTATAATCACTTACACTTCCAGGATCGGTTGCTCTTCTTAATTTAGCTAATGATAAATCTGTATTTGATGCTGCCATTAATCTTTCCCATTGTATATAGATAAATATTGATTTGCCCAAATTATGGGATTATTATATAGATTATTTAACTTGGTTCTTAAATTTTCCAATATATCATTACGTTCTTGATATGAAACTCCTTTTATTGTTTTTACTTGTTTCTCAAATTGACTTTTACTATATGACCTAAAAGGATACTCTATATCCTTACACCAATCTCTATTTAAAATTGGTATTTTTCCATAATCAATTGCCTGAAATATACTATATCCAAATGGTTCATTAACAAACGAAGAATGACTGATTCCCCACCGTCTAGATTTAAAGAATTTATCTAAAGTACTATATCTAAATTGTACAACTCTGGTTTTTTCAAATTTATATCCAAGATTGTGAGTCCACCACCATAAATCTTTAGGATTAGTGTATGCCAAAGAATCTACCGTATCTATAAAATGAGGACACTTTCTTGTCTCACATCTGGAAGTAAAAGCAACAACATCACTCTCCATAATTGGTAAGTTTTTATTAAAAACATAATAATTTGGTATATCGATTAAATCCCTTCTATCGTGTAATGGTATTTTATCTAATCCAATCCAAATTACGTGTTTTGCATGTTTACTAACTTCATTTTCCCACTCCATAGTACCTGAAAAATGTTGTAATTTAGGTAAATTTAAAGTAAATCCAGCATTCAAAGATAATTCTACCGTGACATGAATAACTACTGAATATAATTTTTTAAAATTTCTTACAATAATATCCTTTGGTCTATAATATCCGTGTAGAATATTTAACCTACGACAATTATCTACTACATCCATGAACAACTCTTTAATTTCTGCCCTAGCCCATATAACATATAGGTCAGCTTCTGCATCAAAATCAGATTCGTTATTAACTTCTACTATTTTTAAATGACCAAATTTTTCTTTATAAAAATCTTCATACCACTCTTTAGAATCATGTCCAATCTTAATTCTATCAATACATAAAACTGGAGTTACATCTAATCTTTTAGATATTAATTCTATCCAATCATTCACCCATATATCAGACCCACCACCTACGAAATGTAATCCACCCGTAGTATAATATACATCATATTCTTTACTTAGACTCATAATATCCACTCACGGGGTTTATTTTAATTTTATTTCCATTCTTATCTATTACATAATCTTTATAACAAACTCCAAATGGTAAACTTTTACTATTAATATAAACTGGAACTTCTGTTATTCCAAGTTTATCATATGCCAGTGCGGTATGTACTCCATCTATCATCGATTTCACTCCTTCAACATCCACGATAGAAAGTACAATTGAAATTTCGGATTCTAACAGTTCTGAAATATAATTTACAATAGCTCTATTGGTCACCTCACTATATTTCTCATATACACACGGACAAACCGTTCCCCTTCTTCTCATTTTACCATGATTTAAATGAGGTTCATCATTCATCCAATCCTCATCTCGTGGCCAACCCTCTATTTCTGAAAGATTTAAATATTTGTCTGGAGTTCTCTTATAAATTCTTTTAACATAATTTATTTTCTTAACATCACTTATCATAGAAAGTCTTTACATTAATAATTTCATAATTTAATTCTTCATTTTTATCTATAGAGGTTATTTCATACTTAGATGAATTTAACCCTATTGACTTATAATCTAATTTCTTTTCTTGCATCTTAGTTCTATAAATCCGTTCATTAATAGCAGTTTTTTCACCCCTATTAAATTTACCATCTACAATTCCCATATCCTCGTGTTTCAAACATTTATATCTTCCAAATCTCCTGTGTGGAATTGGTAAATCATATAACTTATCTATTGTATCTTTTTCTATAATAGTATTTCCGTGTATAATTCCATGATTATCATTTTCAGTCAAATCCTCTACTACTCCACCACCCACATCTGAAAAATCATAATGTAATACAGTTTTACCTCTATCATTTTCCATTCTTATTTCTGCAACATCTCCCTTAAAATGAATATCCTCTGAGTCCTTACCAATCCAATAGGGAACTCTTGCATATCTTTTCGTAGGAATATCTACTTTTAATGGTAATTTAGTCCCACTTCCAGTTCTACCATCTTCATATTTATCATTTATCATTAAATAATGTTCTTTATCTTTTGACATATATGTTAATTTTGTCCAATCACTTGGCTGTTTTTTAGCCCATATATAATGTAAATCATTTCTCCAACTCCAAAAAGTAGCTGAATATGCCCTCGAATTGTCATATGCTAACCTAAAATCATATCCTTGTCTAACAAATATGGGTAAATGTGTAAATTTTCTACTTTGGTCTCCAATTAGGTATGTGTCGAGACCCGTCACGTCTGGCCTAACTACTATTTCTATCTTACAATCTTTACTAATTGTTCGTGAGATAGAGTGGTTTACAGGTATCTCTATATGTGTCTCACCATCAAAGTGCAAATACGATGTCTCTCCCAGTCCCTCAATGGTTCGGTGATTTACCATTCCTTCTAATTGACACCTATAAAATAAATCATCATCTTCGAATCCCCAATCCCAATAATTAGGATTATATCCGTTCACTTTCTCAAATTGTTCGGTGGTGAATAACACACATCCGCCAAAATACTCCACATCTCTAAGATTGTAATCCCATTGTGATAGGTAGGTTGCTATTTGGACTGGATGGTCTTTCGGATAAGAATAATCACAAGTATCATCTTCTGGTAACATATCTACGTCGTGAAAGGCAAAATAATCATACCCTTGTTCTTTTGCTACTATAAATGGCACATTTTTCATCAAAGACCGATTAAATAAATTATCATCATCTTGATGCCCTATAAAAAACTTATGTTCTATACTTCTTTCGTTTAAAAACTCGGTGAGGTGTGGGATAAACTTATCTAAATGTCCTTGTCTAACACCATCACCACTATCTCTAAACGGAATACATATTGCTAATTTCATAACCTCTACCCATTAAATGAACTATACTCCATAGATTCTGGATTTAATTTGTTTAACCAATGATATAAATCTTCAAACCTTGCTTCTAAATCTTTATTTCTTGCTAATAACTTGTTTGTTCCCTTTTCAAATAAGTTTACATGACTCTTTGATGGATACGACTGAACATATTCTCTAAATCTCTTGTGTATTATCTCTACTCCATAAAATTCAGGATTCATATAAATGGGTGTACCAGGATAAGGTGTGAATAATAAACAAATCCACTTATCTGGTTTCAAATCTAATACAAATCGTTTAGTTGCTTCTATTGACTCTTTAGTTTCACCAGGTAAGCCTGTTATAATATAAACCTTAGCCTTCATTCCCCACTTTTGTATTACTTGTACGGCGTCTTTGTGCATATTAGTTGTTGCTTTACCTGCCTTATTAATCAATGACAATACTTCATCGTCGGCTGATTCGAATCCTATACCAACTTCTCTACAACCTGCGTGATATAACAACTCACAATACTCATCATTTAACAATACTGAACTAATCGAGCATCTAAACCTAATATCCAATTCGTGCAACATCGGTGCCAATCTTTCAAACCTTTTCTTATCTATGATTATATTGTCATCTAAGAATCTAAAGTGTTTTACACCATACTTATCAATCATAAGTTTTACTTCTTCTACGATATTTTCTGCACTTCTAAATCTTGTTTTTTGTTGTAGGTTTGCACAAAAAGCACAAGCGAAAGGACAACCTCTACTTGACATAAGTGTTGCACCAATCACTTCACTATCATAATTATATCCACCCCATAAATCTGCACTTGCTGCTCTATGGTCGGGAAGTAAATGTCTTGCTGGATGTGGGATTGTGTCTAAATCTACTATCCTATCACCTCTTTGTAATCCTTTTGGTTTCTCGGTGCATATTTTAGTTATTATTGCTTCTGCTTCATCTTGAACCACACAATCAAAGTGGTCGATACAATCATCTGGTAACCAAGTTGCGTGTGGGCCTCCAATGATAGTATATGCTTTATCACCATACTTCTTTTTGATATTACGAGCCACTTCTTTCATATCATCTATTTGTGGTGTGACTGCAGTTAAACAATAGATATCGCCTGGTGGTGGATTATCATAAGAATTATAATCTTCTCTTAAATCCCACAACTCACACTCAAAACCATCTCTCTCCAATACAGCCGCTATGTATAATGGGCCCAAGGGAGCGTATGCAAATTGTTTTGCGTCCATTTTAGCGTCGGGATTTACTATGATTACTTTTTCCATTAAATTTTATTTACCATTTCATATCCAAACATTTCAAAATACTCTCTATAATCCTCATTAGTAATATCTATTTTTTCTCGTGTATTATAATAATTCATATATGATTCATGAGTAGAACTCTCTATTCTCTCAAGTAATGTTTTTGGTTTACCTATTTGATCACAAACATAATCAAATCCTTTTTGTAATTCTTCAAATCTAATAATATAATCTATTTCATTTAAATTGTCCAAAAAAACGTTCAATTTCTCCTCACGAATGTGAATATTATTAAATTTTAAAAAATCTAAAAAACTCATAGTTTTTATATCAACATTATAAGTTTTCTCATACCACTCGTAATTAATTTGCTTATTATGAAAATACTGAGAAACCACCCAATCATATGGATTTCGCACACAAGTAAATTTATAATAATCTTTCCAATAATTTTTATATTTACGCCTCATAATTCTGTGTGTCCAATGTTTTTCCCACCCATGTACTGTTCCATCTAATGCAAATTCAATACTTGTTCCACCCGTTCTTCCGAGATGAATAAAAATACACTTATATTTATGTGATATCATTATATTAATAAATATTAATAACTTAAAACCCTGTGAATTAATCTCATTTCCAAACTCTTTCTGGCATTTATATAATAATTTTTCTTTAATTTATTACTCCAAAACCGTTTTCCCTTATTAGAACGAACTACCAAGTTATCAAGTATTTTATTTTTTAAATCCTTCATATGTTTTTCATCTATATCTTTATCTTTTTCAATCCAGGGTGGATGAAACATCAAATAAGAATTTTTAGACATAATTTTTTCTCCAGTAGCATTGATTAAAATTAATGCAGCGGCAGACATTGCAGCTCCATAACAGGCCATCCCAATTTTAACCTCACAAACTCTCATATAATCAATTATCCCAAATGCTGAATACATATCTCCACCATATGAATTTATATAAACTAAAATTTCTCTATCTTTGTTGTGTTCAACTAAATAATTTACTCTGGAGATAAAATAAGGAACTGTTGATTCCGTTATATCTCCACTTAAATAAATTATGTTTCTACTAATATCTACATCGTTCATTATTTAAATATCTCCATATTTCTCAAATCTGGCCATTCAGTAATACTCCACTTCTTTGGTTTCGTGTTAATTGCATCAGGTAATTTTCGTAACCCTTCTTCAGCTATCTCTGGTATCATATAATAATGATATCCTATTATATCAATATTTTGTTTTACCCACGATATACCTGGGGTTCTACCATCGTGTGCCATCTTTACAAGTTTATCACGTGCTTCCTTATCGTCTGTTAATATCATACCACCTCGGCCAAGGCTCAAATGTTTTTGGAATTGAAAACTCAAACACATAAATGTGTCTATAATATAACTATTCTCTTTCCAGAATACTGCGGCGTCTATTATATTTGTTCCACCTAATTGATAATAGTCTTTCCATTCTTGTTCTTCCCACTCAAACTCAATCCCTATCTTCTCTGCTAAATTTGGAATCGATGGATAAGTATTTGGTGGTACGGTAAATTTCTCTATCTTTTTATATCTCAAACATAACTCAATAGCATGAGTACAACAATCTACTGCAACTGCATAAGGTGCACCATAAAACTTAGCAATTTCATTTTCAAAAGACGTAACTGTTTCGTGATTAGGCATAAATTAAATAATTACTCCAATATTTTTATTAGCTGTATTATCAAAATCAAATCCAAAACTTTCAATATCTTTATTATAAAGGTATTCTATAATTGCATTATTATCATTATTATAATATTTTTTATAATCTTTATGATTGGTTTTATTTTCATGGATAAGAGAAACATTTTCAAGTTTCAATAAATTACACACCTCGTTAAAATCTTCTTCAAGATATTCAAACCTACCAATATAATCTACTAATGGTATATCTTCTTCAAATAATTGTAATTTTTGATTAGGCACTATTCCTATTTTTTGTACAAGATATTCTTCAAAATTTTTCATTTTTCTAACTTTATCTCCAGTTTTTTTTTCATCATCCCATGTGTTTTGCGTCCACCAACTATATTGAGATAAAATTCTAGACCACGGATTTCTAACAAAGGCAAATTTAAAATATTCATTCCATATATCAATATCTATTTGCTTCTTAGCATTACGCGCTTCAATATGTTTCCATAATTTACCCATAGGCTTATTATAATCGGATAATATATGGCCATCTGGAGTACTTCCATAAATTTCACAATCACTTCCAATATGTGGGACTAATGACCTCACTATACTCGTACCAGCATTTTTTTGCAAATGTATAAATATAAATTTATATTTATGTGATATTATCAAAACTCTTTATATCTTCCTTCCCACATAGGATAAAATCTTAAATTATTCTTCTTCCAAGGCTGAAAATAATTAGTAAAATGTAAAGCAATTATATCATCATAATTATTTTCATCATAATAATCATTTGCAAATTTATTTATCTGCCAATTGTTCTGTACTAATGGTGGATACGTGTTAATAAATTTTTCTCCCAAATATTCCCATTCATTATAAAATACTATATTATATAATGCCTGATCGTGTAATTTTGGAAATCCTGTCATCTCATATTCTACAAAATATTTCATATAACAATCATACAACAGATTAAAATAATTTTTATCTATTATATTACTATTAAATAATAAAAAACAAGTTTGAAAAGCTTCCCCATCTCCAAAATCAGTTTCTATAATTTTTTTAATCTCATCTTTATTCTGACACTCAAAAAATGGTGCACCCGATTCTTCTGTAGTCCTACCTACAAAATGTTCTACAACACTAAAATTTGCTTCCTTATTAGCATATAATTTTAACTTACTTTTACTTTCTAAATTTAACTCTATTTTATTAAAAAATAAAACATCCAAATCTGTATAAAAAACCCAATCCCATTGTTTAAAGTACTCATCTAATAAATAAATTTTATAAAAGTGAGGAAGTTTATTATTGGGTAAATTTTTAACAAAATGTATTTTGACTCCTCTATCTTTTAATTCTTTAAAATCATATAACTCTTTTTCTTCTTCTGGAAATACCACAACAAAATCACCATCCCATTCACCATCTATTTTGGCACTAGCAAATAAAGACTTAGTATAATCAATGTAATTAATATCAGATACCGTTACAAAAACTTTTTTATTAATCATAACATTTCTAAAAACTTTTCATAAAAATAAAGGTGAGTTCCAGTATTTTGATGTCCTCCCCCAATTTTACCAATAGGGCTCGTATCTCTGGAAGATACATTAATAAAATCATCTTTACCGCCTATAAATTCATTTATAATTTCCACATCTTGATTTAAATCTACATAGATTGGATAGTATTCACATCCCAACTCATTAGCTATTCCTTTAATAGTATATAAATTTGATTCACAATAATAATGCCAATGTGGATCTTGTGATAAAACATCAACAAAGAATTTCCAAGTATAAGAATAATCTTCCATCCCCCGAAATTTATTTCTTTCATTATATCCCGCCATAGAAAATACTCCAGATTTATCTGGTTTCATAACTGCAAATCTTGGAAATTGATGAATCAAATGAAAAATTTTATCTATTTTTAAATAATCTTTCCATCCTAACATAAGTCTAACCGCAGTTCCCATCGAAGTTCCTGGTTGTCCCAAATTCCAAAACTTCCCACCCAGTTTTTGTGATAACTTATATGACCATAAATCTTCTAATCTATAGCCTATACCAAAAGTATAAGAATCTCCTAAAAATACATTCCCAGTATCTACATCATTAAAATCATCGGGTGTTCTAAAACCATAATTATTATGTCTATATTGTATAGGATTTTTTTTATAATATTTTACAAGATCACTATCTGAATATTTTTTACACAATGTTTTCCAATTTTCTTTAGTATCTGGACTATGAAAACCAGTAACCATGTTGGCCGAGGCAAACTTATGCGGCATTCTATAAAGGTCTAAATCTAAATCCCACCTAAAATTTGTCATTATATTCTTTCCATACTGGATAAAATCTTAAATTATTTTTATTCCAAGGCGTAAACCATCTAAAAAAATGTAACGCTATAATATCACTATAATCTGTATTATCTAAATACCCACTATCCAATAATTTCAAATCCCAATTTATCTTATCAAAGATTGGATACCTATTTATAAATTTATCATTTAAATATTTCCACTTCTTATAAAAAACTAAATTAAAAATTGGTTGGTCTCTTAAATGCGACTTCCCTTGATTAAAATATTCAAAATAAATTTTATAACTGTCATATAACTTTTGAAAATACTTTAATTCTATAAAACGTGTATTAAATAACATAAAACAACTCTGAAAGGCATTACAATCCTTCATTGATATCTTACTAATTTCTTTAGGAATTTCTTTAATTTTTGATTTGGGGTTTATCCAAAGATTTATTTTATCATTATTAAATGGTAAATTGTATGGTGATATTCCCCAATCTAACCTATTATAAAACTGATTTATAAATGATAATCCATCTGGATTTGCATATAAATATTTTTCATCTCTTAGATTCAAATCCAATTCTATTTTATTAAAAAATAAAACATCCAAATCGGTATAAAAAATCCAATCCCATTTTTGAAAATATTTATCTAACAAATAAATTTTATAAAAGTTTGCTTCGGGGTTTCCTATCAAAGTTTTTCCAAAATAAACATTAATTCCTTTTTTATCAAATATACTTTTATCAATCTTATCTTTATCTTCTTCTGGTACTATCAATACAAAATCACCATCCCATTTCCCACTTAACTTGGCACTCTCAAATAATGATTTAGAATACTCTATATAATCATAATTTGCAAGTGTAACTAAAACTTTTTTACTCATCATATACCTCAGAAGTGTGTATATCTGTTTCAGCCGAAACCTTCATTGCCTTCTCTAATGCCGAATATCCCATTTGATGTTGTACATATGATTTTCTGGTAGCATATACTTTAAAATTATTTTCATTAAAAAACTGACTCCAGTTTAAATCCCATGCATAACTCAAATTCTCAATATGTTCCCAATTCTTATTCAATTCCTCTAATACTTTTCTATTAAAAATAATACTTTGATTTCCCCAATAATCATATGGATATATGGCGTGTATAAAATCATCTGATGGTAAATTTGGATTAGTTCTATATCCAGTTTCAAGTGTATTTTTTACTTCATACCACATTTTTTTAACTCCATCAATATACTGAGGTGTTGGTGAATATAAAGTAATACAATCACACATAGTTTCTATATACTCACTTACTTTCTTTATAGCTCTTGGAAACTTACTTGAAAAACATATATCATCTTCCATAAAAATAACATTTCCATCAGAATATTTTAATGCTATTTCTGGAAAATCTTTTACCATAACCTTCTGGGTATTACTGTACAATAATGTATTCTTTCTATATCGTTCCGCTGGTAATTTTTTTGATAGAGTAGGAATATCTGATTCCGTATAATACACGGGTTGTTCAATTATCTCGTATGGTTCAAGTTGATTTAATAAAAAATTATATTCGTCACGTCTCTTTGAATCATTATAACCAACTAAAACTATCGGTGAAAGTAATGTGTGTGATATTTTTTTATAAGATTCAACAAATATTTTAAAAGTATCAAGTCTATTACTATTATCACAAGTTAAAATAATAGGTCTAAGTTTTTTCATTTATATACTCCATTAGACATTCTCCCCAACATTTGTGTGCTTTTTTGTTTGATAAGTTTCTTGTTATTATATTTAGACGAAAATTTCATACAGAAGTATGGACAAGATGAAGTATTGCAAACGGTAGGTTCATCAAATAATTTCAACTCATTTTTATAAATATTTCCCAATATTGTTCTATTCCAATCACACCGTGTTATCGTGCCATCTGGTAAGATTCTTATAAAATTCTGTCCAGCAAAACAAAGAGACCCCTTGGGCGTAGGTATACCACTTTGCACAAATTTAACATCTAAAGCTAAATCCATTAGTGGACGTTCTAATCCTTCAAACAGTTTTTCATATTCTACTATAGCTTTCTTGGAAAAACTTACAAAACTTTTAACTTCCTCTTTACTATAAGACTCCGGGTAATTCTTGTTAAAGAATCTCCCACGAAGACTCTTAGGGACAACAATTAAGTCTTTAGATGAAAAGAAATCATAATCTTTTTCGAATCTATCAAATAAAGAAGGATACATCACATAATTAAGATAAATCTTGAAACCTTTCTCTATCAATAACTGGCATTTTTTTACAAGGTCATCGACTCTATTAGATTTTTCTCGTTCTATTATGTGAAGACCTATATTCATAAATAAAACCTTTTTAGGATCGATAGTCTCAGCAAACTTATACACATCGGGAGATGATAAATTTGTATTAATATCTATATAATAATTCGTCGTAAGTTGTTCACATAAATCAATAAAATTTGGATAGAAAAACGGTTCGCCTCCAGAAAGATGAATGTGCCACATACTATTATGTTTATCAAAAAACTGTATGGTTTCTTTGTTAGTCATTTTTCCAACCTGTGGATGTTCTTTGGTGGAATAAATAGAACAGTATTCACAACGAAAATTACATAATGTATTCATCACCCAATCAACAACTATCAATCGTTCACCAACTTCTTCAAGTTTTTTATATGTATATTTTTTCTTCATAATACTACATCATTTTTCTAATAATAACACCATTCATTAGCTAATGAAATCGGTTTCATTGGTTGTGTTAATGTCACAGCTATTTTAGTATTTTCAAACAATTCCACCATCGAATAATACCCGGTTGGGCCTTCATGTACACATGCAAATAAATGTATCCCGCATATTAGTAATTCATCCAATTCATTACTATCTATATACTCTTTTAATTCATCGCTGTCATTAATATAACTGTTGGGTATTACTTTAAAATTACTATTACTGGTCTGGCCATCCGGCAATGATACATTTATATGGGCCCCGGATTCCTGATAATATAACAATATATCTGATAAATATTTTGCAAATGGATCTAATCTACGTCTTGCCCATTCCATTTCACCAGTTGTGTCATAATGCCTATGAGTTGTATCCCACACATCTATAACATTAAATATCGTTTTTAACATAATAGTCCGTCATCTTTTCATAAATTCTTGGTTCAAGTTCCCAATCTACTATACGACTTGCGCCATCACTTAAAAAAAATTCCATATCAGTAGTTAATTTTTTAATATAATGTACTTTATTTGGTACTCCCAAATCTAAATAATATTTAGAAAACTCTTCACTGCCTCTAATAAAATCTCCACCATCTTCATATCTATTTTTCAATAATTCTTTATTTAATAATTTATCTATATAAGAATCTACACTTGGTGAAAAAATTATGAAGGGTAGTTTATTCTCAAATGGTTTAAATGCTGCTACTTTATAATGGGAAGTTCCTTGTGATATACCTTTATATAATATATAATATGAAACTCCACAACTACTATATCTTTCAAATTCACCAAAATGTCCTATTGAAGAACACCATTTAGTACCAGAACCATAAATTCTACTAACTTGATGAGTTAAAGGAACAATAACTTTAACTTTTTCATCTTCGTAAAGAATTATACTTTCTTTTCTTTTTATTTCTCTTTGATGTTGTCTATTTTTATATAATTTACTCATAATTTTGGTAGTCGGGGGTGGAGTCGAACCACCGAGAGGCATTTGCCTATGAGACTTACGATCTCACTCCGCCCCCTACGGGACTACCCGACTTCTTTAATTTTTTTCTATAAACATAATAAGTTTCATTTCCTCGTAACTCTTCATATTGAAATGTAAGTCCTAACTTTAAATTATGGTTTTGCATAATTAAATTATCTTTTTTAGTTGAAGTAATAAAATATTTTACATTCTGTTTTATTCCCCACTCAAACGCCTTTTCTCTCAATAACTTACCTACTCCAGTATTTCTATACTCTGATCTAACCCATATCATATGATCTATTATCTCCTCAGAATATTTTTCTGACCACTCAACTCCAATAATATCACTATCATATGCTAAAATAATTTTGGAATTTTGCAGTTTCGATTTTAAAAAATCTAATGTAGGTTTCCATTGATTAGAATCTGTTAATTTATCAATATTATAATTATGTGAATTTTTCCAACCTAATATCATATGTACTTTTGCTACAAAATCAATCTCATATTTATTACTTATATCTAAATCTCTAAAAATCATTCTCAATTTTTCCCATACCTACATTCCGATCTAAATTTATAACAGATGCTGCATCTCTACCATCAGATTTTCTATCATTTATAAGTATTCTATCTCCACCACCAAATCCCATAATCAATTGATCATAAAGTATTCCTGCTCTTTGTAATTGTTTAACCGTAGCTTCTCTGGTACTTTCTTTTCTACCAGTAGTTATTATAACATGATAACTTTTCTTATCCCATTCATTCATTATTTCTTTTGTTCCAGGTAAAACTTCCAATTCATAATCTGGATTCTGAATTACTGTAGAATCTCCAGGATGTTTTGTAAGAGTACCATCTAAATCACAAAATATAGTTTTAGGTAAGCTCATTTAATTCCCGTAATTTATTCAATACCCATTTATAAAAATCATAATGTCCCCTGAACGACCAATGGCCATCATTTATAGTTCCATCGGTCGCCGTTCTAATAGTTTCATACTCATTTCCCTCAACATGAACATCCCAAATCAAACACGATTTAACATTAATATAATTAATTAAAATATTTTTTAAAAAATTAAATCTCATTAAGGATTGTTTTTTATACCCACCATTTAAATTATTATAAAATCTAAACTCAACTATAAATCTATCTAATATATTTATTTGATTTTCAGTAAACTCATGTTCTATAATAGGTTTATTATGATGATAATCCATCAATGGGCCATTTGGGGTGGGCGGGGCCGAAACTCTATTGTTAAATGTCATTCCTATAATAACTCTATCATTTGGTTTAATTAAATTAAAATTATTTACTATAGTGTCAAATATCGTATCATTTGACGAACCACCGTATGAATGCAATTCCAATGAATATGTTTTATAATTTTCTAATAAGTGTTCAAACCATGCCCCATCACCATCACCCTTATATTTATAATAATCATCTGTTGGGAAATGCCCATTATATGAAGAAAATGAGTCCCCGAAAACCCAAAGTTTATTCATGAAAAGTTTCCAATTTATTTTTAATTTTTTGCTTAATTTCAGTATCTATATTAGGTTTTAGTTTTAAAAACTTTTTATCCGATAATACATAATGTCCACAAATCTTTATCAATTCTTTTTTATTATCTTCTGGGTCAAAATCTTTATCAACCCATTTTTCCCATCGTTTTGACTCATAACAAATATCATAATATTCATCTATATCTTCACCCATTTCCTCTAAGTAACACAATGTCTCTAATTGACCGAATTCTGGTGCTATATTTATTGAATCCAATCCCATATCAAACCTAACTTTATATTCATCATTAGATAAATAATCTCCATTATGTTCTTTACTCTTTTTACCAAACTTCTCACATACCTTAATCATTTTTTCTAACCTATCTGGATCAAACTTACCAGTATTTCTCATATTTGCTAAATCTAATCCTACTCCAGATTGAACAACTACATATTCTATACTATCAAAAATATCATCAGATAAATTATAATATAAATCTGTTAAAAGAGAATCTAATTCTGTAACTGAAAATTTCCGTGTTGATTCTTCAGTACCAACTTCAAATTTCATATCTCTATTTGTATAATAACAAAATTCTATATTTTTAATACACTCTTTAAGTCCGTCATAATATCCTTGATGATTTTTCCAGGGGTCTATGTGAATTATATCTACAAATTTACAATCTTCTTTTAAAGATTCATAACCATCATCGTATTTATATCCCTGTCCTATACCACCATGATCTCTTTCTATTGGAACTCTACCATTTACATACTTAGTAAATTCGCCAGTAGTCCATTTATTAACATATCCACCATTATAATCTACTTGTCGTCTTGATGGAATAAACCCGAAATTACCATCAAATTCTATAATAGAATCTACTACATTTTTACTCATGGGGCCGATGAAATATTTAATCAATCTCTACTCCAGTATAAATTTTAAACTGTTCTTTTGCCTGATACATTGTTATCTCTCTCCCTGTATCGGTGTGTGGTCTACCATCTATTAAAAAATTATCAGTATTTACATCAACCGGTGTTGCATTAAAAATAATTTTATCTTCAAGTTCTTCTATTATATTCCAATTTTCTCGTGTAATAACCTCAAATCCAATATCCATAACATCACACGTGTATTGAACTGCTTTACTAAAACCACCATTACCTATAATATATATTGAATCAAATCTTCTTATTTCAAAATATTTTTTTACACCAACCCAATCTGTATTATATCCCTTTAAATAACCATCTTTGTTTACTACCGTGTTAATAGAACCAATCTTTCTTACTGAATCTTCTACTTCATCAACATAATCTAATGCTTCAATCTTAAATGGCATACTTAAAGCGAATCCTTTTATATCAAGACTTTTTACCGCCTCTATAGATTTTTTAATATCATTTGAATAAAAAGATTTATATATAGCATTTATACTGTGTTCTTGAAATTTTCCATTAAAAAAAACACACCCATTATTCCCTGGATTAGACGAAAACGAACAATATATTTTCGTATCTTTATTTATCATTTAATTCCTGCAACATTTGTTTTGACTTGAAAAATAATAAATTTCCAAATTCTTTTTCATGTAATGGAGCCATATTCAAAAATATAAGAGAAGTAATGGTCTTAACCTTATTTAAATCATACCCATTTTTTGTAATCCAATTCTCATATATGGGCAGGAATGTATTCAGCACGGGTTCTGATTTATAGGTGTAATTTACAACATTTTCATCAATAAAACAAGAGAAATTTTTATCATCTTTCATTAATTTATATGACATTAAAATCCCACCATACATTTTAGATAAATCGTAATAAACATCTCCAATATCTTTTCCTGCAAAATCTTGTCTCCAATCCAATAAACAAAAGTCTCTATCTTCTGTATAAATAACATTATCAAATTGTAAATCTCCATGAAATAATTTAGTTGGTATTCCATCACTAAGACGATTCCAATCAAAATTATATAATAAACTTTCAATAGTTTGAGTTTCAACACCATTAACTATATGACCACCTAAATATGATTCATCTCTATCTGATAGAAACTTATCCAGTCTATCTTCCGTTTTATCTTTATAAAACTTTAAACAATCTTCTTTAATATCTGCACTAACTGGTTTCCACATTTTATCTTTCATAAAATTTAAAAACTCTACCCAAACATCAATATCATTACAATCATACAAAGTACTACCTTCAACCCATTTATAAGAATATAAACTTTTTCCACTATAACTTAACGTTGGAACTAAATCTTTTAATTCAGAAGACCTTTTTGTCCGACCTTTAATAAAACTTTCATCAGAAGATAATTTTATAAAATTATCATTAACTTTATATAAAAATTCACCATTAGTTTTTGGAATACTATAATCTACAGATTTTTCAAATACTTTCTTAGCTCTAAAATAATTATCAACTGTTCCTACATCATACCAATCAAAATTCTTACTTCTTATACTTGAATATTTATCAACATTATAATAAGCACTTACAATCTCACTACCATTCAACTCTTTCCAAAAAGTTTTATAATCATAAACTCCTGCCAATCCAATAAATGCATAATCATATCCATCCGTAGACTTATTCTTAAAATCTATTACATTCCCATCTGTAATATTTGCTGTAGAATATAACTCTGGTATACTCGTTGGATATAATCCTAACCAATTATAATCAGCTGGTGGTAAATCATCTGTAACAACGGTATCTGCTGTTACCCAAATAAATGGTCGTTGTAAATGTTTCTTCGCCTGACTAATTGAATATCCTGGTCCAGTTTCTTTTCCTTCATAGTTATCAACTGTAACAAAAATAAAATTTCTATCTGGATGGGCTATCTTACAATATTCTTTAACCATTTCACTTTTATATCCTAAAACCATGATAACATCATAATCTTCTGGTGTTTTATCAATAAGATGAGATATAATTGCCTGGTTATTTAATGGTAACAATCCCTTATTTATATGTTCTGAAAAATTCTCTAATCTACTACCAATTCCTGCTGCTAATATACACAAAGCTGGTTTCATATGTTCATGTTCTATTTTACCACTGCCTCTACCAGAATCATCTGAAATTCTAATCACATCATCAACTTCAGGGGTAGAAACTTCTTGTAAAATTATATCAGTTATTGCTATGACTCTATGTTTCTTTAGTTGTTCTACGGTGAAGAACTCACCAGACTTCATTATTTTTTTCTCTACTATACCTTCATCATTCTCCAACCAAACTTCGGCTGTACCTTCAATTATATAATTTGTTTCTAACTTTTGGTCATGGTATTGATAACTCGTTTTTGTTCCAGCATTAATATATATCCGTTTATAGCAATACTTATCATTCAGTTCTATCCATTCCTCTTTTCCCCAAGGTTTATATATTGTTTTCATATAGCAATCTCATAAAAATTTTTTGCATCTTTCCATATTTCTGTAACATCTTTTGGCCAACTAATTCCTCTATCCATTGACTTCTTTCGCACCACCATCCAGGGGTGATCCCATACTTTCCTGGGATGTATTGAATAATTTACAAAAAAATCATATAAAAGTGTACCAGGCCCATATAGATTTTTCCATACAGAATCATTTTTCACATGAAAATAAATATTTGAAATAACATCCATAGTAGGGGAATCACAATACCACATCAAATCATCAAAATTAAAATAATTAAATTCATAATACCTTTTGGCAAATTCTGGAGATGTTGACCACACTACCCTATTTCCCCAATCAGCATCGGGTTTAACTATTTCCATTGATGTAAGATTTGATATATTATTTTTATCAACATATAAAGTATCAAATCTGGTCCTAATAACTAAATCATAAACAAAATTATTTTTTATTTCATAATTTCGTTTGAATTGATTGGCTTTCATAAAACTATAAAACATCGGAAGCCATGGATTATTAAAATCTTCAAATTTTTCTATCTCAATAAATTTAGGATTAAAAAAATCTATTAATTTTTGTTTTGAATCTTTAGGAATTTTTTCTATATCAAAAGACTCAGACATGCCATGCATGATACTTGGGTTTCTCCAAGAATTAATATCCCAAGTATGTAAAAAATAATCAACTTCAAAATTACGATTTTGGTTATCATGACCCAGCTTGACCCCATTATCAAAATATGCTTTTATACCAGATTTAACCACTTCCCATGTTCTTAATTGTCCTGTCAATAAAACTGCAACTTTAAATGTTTCTTTAGTATTCATTATATATTTTTTAATATTTCATTATACACTATTTTATGCCCTTTTTCACCAGTATGTAATGATCCCATATCGTCTGGATATTTTTTTGATAGCTCTCCCCATGAAATATTTACTAAATTTTCCTTTGGTATTATCTGATCATAATATGTGTCATCGGTTAAAATTAAATGTTTAATATTATTAGCTTTCAGTAAACTATGGGATAAATTAATCATTCCAATATCATACAATCTTTTAATTCTCAAATCACTTATGTTTAAATAATAATCTCGTAATATGTTTGTTCTCTCTGGTCTCTCATTATCAAATCTTTTATAGTATGTAGAGAATTTATTTTTATCAACAAAATTTTCAAGATAATCAAATACTCCTACAAAATTTTCAGTAAACATTTCTCCGTTATAATCCTTATCATCTTCCATATAAAATGGTATAATGTGTGAATAAGTACCTTCTCCATGTGGTGGATATTGATGATAATTTACATCAGTATTAGACAAATCCCCACCCTCTATTTCATACTTTTTCCAAATACTATCATTTTGTATTTTTTCCTTAAACCACTCAGTTCTATCATACGAAGTTACTGAAACTATTACTAAATCAACATCATCAATTTTTTCAACAGCATATTTTACTTGTAAGTAAATAGAAAAATTACTACTTGATCCCTTGGCCAAGTTAATATGAGTTAATTTCAATTTATCTGACAATAAAATACCAAATGGCGTTTTATTTAAATCTGTACATCCAATACCCTTTGCGAATGAGCAACCACAAATTACTAAATTTTTCATAATAATTTATTCTCCTCTATATAATTATATAATTCTTTTGCCCACATCTCATGTGAATATGGTGATGGGTGAATACCATACCACCCATCTTCTTTATTAATATTCTCAATAATAAAACTTTTAAATGTATGGTATTTTTCATCCTTTTTATAAAATCGTACATCATCAATAGTATCCCAAACGTTTAGATAATTATGAGTATGCGATTGACGACTATGAGGTTCTGATGTAGTGATTGGTGTGCCTCCGACATATTTAGTATGGGAATTTAAAGATTTTCGTATATCCAAATCCGACCATTCAGAAAAACTTTCTTTATCTTTACTCTCACAGCTAAATGCATTAAAACATAACCATTTAATATTATGTTGATTACAAAAATTTTGTAAAGTTAATACATCCATAATATATCTTGGGATATACTCTTCTTCATTCCACATCGAATCTACATATATCTTCCAGAAATTTTCTTGCAATGGTCTGTCGAAATGTCTAATATGAGGCCACAATCTAAATAAATTACTAATTTTCTCATCCTTCCACCAAAATGAATTTCGTTCTGGTGAAGTCCACCCAATTATAACTAATAAATCTTTAGTTGATTTTGTAGGTTCTATATAATGTTCACATATATAAGAAATAGTTCGATTTAATATTGTTTTATTATCATCTGCAGGCCAGGACAAATTTATTAAATCGGCATGCATTAATTTACTCAAATGTGTTGGATAAATTCTTGGTATCCGATAACTATCGTTATTTTCAAAAAAATCTTGCTCTGTTACAATATCAGATATTCTATCCAATGTAGGATTTAATATTTCTGAACCAAATGTCCACGAATCTCCATTTACTATAAGTGTTTTTTTATTAATCATAACCACATTTTCTCATTTGTAAAACGAAACATATTCACAAAATACATAAATATAAATTTTTCATTTATATCTTCAGTAAAATATAATAAATTTTTAAAAATTGTTCCCATAACATCAAAACAAATTGAATCTGAGTAAAATATTCTATCGTCATAATTTTCGAGAAAGCCAGGTTTATCAGGTTTAATTTTATCATAAATATATATGGTGTTTGGTTTTATATTTGGTATAGAATTCAGGTCTCTCTTAATTTGTATATTAGATTTCACATCTACACATATATCATAAACAAAATTTTTAGATATCTCATATGTCCGTTTCATATTAGACTTAACCATCAATTCATAATACTTCAAAATAATATCATCAGTAAAAGGTGGACTTTTTTCCCAATCTATAGTATAATGTTTTTTGAACTCAGTCAATATACTTTCTTTAGAATACGGATGTAATTGAAATACGCGTATATTAAACTTATCAAATTTTTTCAATATATTAGAAATATTTACACCGTTGGTGACACACAAAGCTACTTTTTTCATATCTTATTTTTCACTTTCAAAACCTTTAAATTCCGGATTCTTTTTAACTGTCCCAGATGCAGTAGGGAAGGGGCCTCCGTGTAATGCAAATACTTTTATATTATTTTTCATTAAATAATGAGCAAATACATTTTCAATACTAGAATCACTATGTCTATAATAATCTCGTCCTATATCATCTTTGTGTTTTGTTTCAAATAACTTAGTATCAATACTATCCAACCCATTATAAAAGTCACTTATAATATCAAAAGTTTTAGAATTAGCATAATAAAAAATATCTCCAACATACGCATACGGGAATTTATCAGAATACCCGCAATGCACTCCATGCATAAAATTATCCTTTGGTATCAAAAAGGTATTCAGTAGTGATTTTATATTTTTATCATCAAATAATAAATCTGGTCTAAATCTCATACACACATCATATTCAAAATTATTTTCCTTTTCGTATTCCCTCTTTAATTCTGCTGCTTTTGCCCAAGAATAAAACTGACTTTTGCCCCAACCAAGCAATTTACATTTAGAAGGATCGTGAGTATCGGACTTGCTCCATTCTATTCTATCATAACTAACATCTTTATCTTCTATTAATATCTTTTTTGGATTAATTATAGTTTTAAATTCTTCCAATTCAGAATCACTTACTTGTTCTATAGAACTACCTTTATTTTTATTTGATGCAGAACTTGTATTAAAATCCCATATATGTGCAAAATAATCTATTTCAATATTTGAATTAATCACACATTCATTATAACATGCCAATATTTCATTCAACTCCAAAGTTGTACTGAGAAAATCCAATTTTGATAATTTATTATGAATCAAACATGGGGCCTGGCCACCGCTCCTGTTGAACCTTGTTGCAATGGAATTATTAATTCCATATATCATGGGAATAATTCCCTCAACACTTTTGGCACTTAAAGGAATCTTTATATCAGAAGATTTTTCACATCCACATTTTATATCTAATATATTATATTTTTTCGGATTAGGATAATTAGAATAAAATAAAAAATTATGTTTAGTAGATTCTATAATATTATGTGCCTCATATCCCACTCTTAGAAAATACGATAATTTACGTTTCTTTATCTCATCTACATTAAGAAAATTCCAGGTTTTATAACATTTTTTCCATGTTCTTAATTGTCCACTAATACAAATAGCTATTTTCATTATAAAATCTCCAGTATTCTATTTAAAAATGATATAGCTCCACCATCTCTTTTTATTTTACACTTTCTATTCCACTCTAATATAGGATTTAATTTTTCCTTCAGTACATACCACTCATCAAAAGATAAATCAGTCAATCGTTTTATTTCTTTTACTATGGATTTCATTCTTTCCATCGAGTCTTCAATGTTGTCATATTCCTCATTGATATAAGGATGAAATGTTCTATATCCTAACTCTTTTAATTTTTTTAATCCGTGATGATTTCCAACAAAAATAAATGGGTGCGTTGCATCTATTGCTTTCCAAACCTTCTCATCTATAAAAATACTATCTTCATTATATAATGTTTCTACAACAACACTAAAAAAAGTTTTTTTATAGGGTATCATATCGAAATTAAACCACAAATTTTCATCCAATGTTTCAGTATCCACTAATAACGGTAATCTACTCTTAAATTTTTTATAATATTTTAATACTTCTTCCATATCCTCCACATTCACAATCATATTGCTTAACTTATGCATTATCACAGATTTGTCAGGAAATCCTTCTGCAAAAGATTCATCTGGGAAAGACATTAACCCTTTATCAATTAAATTATTTTTCTCTAATAAAGATGCTAAAACTAATCTATGTATATGAGGTCGTCTATTATAACATAAAAAATATTTTTCTGGTTTATACTTCGTATATTTGGATTTATTTCGGACTTCTTTCCAAAAAGGATAACATTCTTCATCATTATAACATATAATATGAAATTTATCTTCTATATCATTTTCACCTCTCCATTGTTCATATTGTTTATCTGCTTTTTGATTTCCAGTAACATAACAAAAATTTTCAAATGAGATTTTTTTATCTTTTAATTCTTTATGTATCGCTTCGAACATTTGATATTGTATAGGATCATATCCTTCGTATGGTAGATACAATAATATTATTCCTTTATTATTTCTAACACCATTCAATACATTATCACTTACTCCACATAATAAAGAATCAATTGAATCATAACTACTACTCTCGTCAAAATGTTTATTGAATAATTTTTGAATTTGTGATTCTCTATTTCCCGACCACCCATTAGGGTCTCCAATTGGTTCTAAAACATAAATCCATTTTGAATCGAATTCCATTTCATCTAAAGTATCTGAATCAACATATTCATACATTATTCTATCTTCTAATAAATTCTGTATATAACATAAACAATACTGAGTTGAATCGTGTCGTGCAAAAATTGCACCGTAAGGATAAGTGTCCTCTGGTATTTTAGTAGGTGATAAACCATTATAAATTTTGGTCTTATCAGCATTCAAATCAACTACTAAATTTAATCTATTTTTAAATTCCATTAAATTTCTTCCGTTCTAATTTTTACATTATCTGATAGTATTCCAACGTGATCTGATAAACTTTCATCAAATACTTTATTAACAGAAACTATATCAAAATTCCAATGACCAACTAAATTTTCAGAAGATTTATAATCTTTTAAATTCTCTATTAAATTCATATCAAATTTATTATTATATAATGTTTTAATTTCATCCGGCCCTAACACACTTTTCCACATAGATACTTCATATATTTTACCACTATAAAAACAATTAAATTCTTCGGAATTTGGATTTGCGCAACCAATATAATAATCAGAAAATTCTTCTGGATATTTATAAAAATTTTTATCTTTTGGTAAACTTGTTGTACTAACCAATCTACCATTAACATACAACCTAAGTTGTTTTTTAATATAATTTATACTAAACGTTAAATGTATAATATCTTTCTTTAACTGTGAAGTAAGAATTGGATATTCAGTATGAGCATCATCCCATGCTTTAGCAGTAAATAAGTTACCTGAAGTGTAAAAAATTCCAAGATGCATACCCGTCCTCACCACCAAGGCAAAATCTTCATAATGTATTTTCCAATCAATCGGTTTTACAAAATCAGGTTTGCATATTACTGAAAAAGTTAAATCAGAATTAGTTAAATCCCGTAAAATATTAGAATTTTTCACCTCTATTTGCATATACCCATCACCATCAAATTTTGCATAAGTAATTTTTTTAAGCATATTTACAATCCTCATAAAATTCTGATAATTCTGGAAAAACTGAAATAAAATCTGTTCCTCTCCGTTTATCGTGTTCTGAAAAAAACGAATGAAAATCTTTTCTTTGTCTCTTTAAATCCTCATCAGAAACCTCACTAATAAACCAATCATATATTCTTTTCATCTTATCTACTTCCACATCAGTAAATGCTTTGTAATAATCATCAGTACCTATTCCCCGTTTACTTAAAAAATCCATATGTAATGCCTGTTTCTTAATATTTTTAGCCCATTTTTTAGGTAATATTTTAACTGTCTGATGTTCGGGGTGTCTTAAATATGATATATCAAATACTATAGCCGTACCAAAATATCTATCTAATGACCAATATTTACATTTTAAATCATATATACCTGTTATAAGTTCATCAAACTTAGGAACACTCAATGCATTATATGTGCACATAAACGTTAAATTTACTTTTTTACATTTACTTAAAACTTTATTACAATTAGACCAAAACTTTTCAAAATCGTTCATACCATTTCTTATATATTCTGCTTGTTCTCCCCAAGTATCTACACTTGTAAAACAAACAAAACTATTTACTAAATTATTTGTTGTAATATAATTTACCTTATCTATAAACTCATCTATTAAATCATCGGGTACAGTCAAATTAGAATTCACAGCCAAATTTAATTTTTTATTTGGGTTTTTTTCCTCAATAATATAATCTAAAACCTTAAATGTATCTTTCGATAATAATGGTTCTCCACCAGTTATTCTGAATGTATGTAAATCACGATACAAATCGGGCCACCATTTCCAAAATGCTTCAACGTATGGATTTTCTTCTCTATGTGGTATAGGCATTTTATCTTCATCCATCACATACTTTAATGAATTAAATTCACTCGTTGTAGGATATGCCCCATGTGCATTTATTTCTTCCATCCACGCAGATGAAATAGTTGGAGAACAATAACTACATTTTTGATTACAAGCATTAGAAAATAATACTTCTACATATCTGGGATTAAAATTCTCTTTCCAATCTAATCTCTTTATTTTTTTATATGAAGGTAAAGACCACGCATCCGCACTTTTAAAAACTCTATCACTAAAAAAATCACTACTATCTTCAACATTCCAACAATAAACACATTCTTCAGGACGGCCATCCTCTAACATAGTCTTTCTTTGTTGTTTTTTAAACTCTGTATTATGAAGTGCAGATGGATTATTTTCTAATTCTACTAATGGTACTTTATGTGTTACTGGATGATGGCAAGAATGAGTATGTCCATTTTGTAAATGAATAGTAACCTGTGTCCATTTTGCTAAACAAAACCCACAACCAACTTCATCTAATTTTTGTTTCATTACTTCGTGTATTCTACTCATTTTAACTCACCGAATATATCCAATGTTTTTTCATAAACTTTTCTTTATTATCAATCTTATATTTTAAACTTGATAATCCATCAACTAAATAATCTATTTTTCTATCTTTTTTATTTAAAAATAACTTATGGTTTAAATCGATTTCATCTTGTTTTACTTTTGATTTATAATTTGCCCCTTTATATTTTTCATGTGGTAAAACTATATATTTTCCATTTCTTCTATGAGGACTAATCTTATAATTACCCAATACTAAATTTTCATCTTTAAACCAAGCACCGTGTGAAAAGATATGATTTTCATTTTCACTTAAATCAAATATTTTATTTTGTACGTGGGTTTTAAAATCATAATAACCTACTAAATTTTTAATCGATTTATAATCATGATTTATATTTTTAGGATTTATAGGAATACTATTATTATAAACAGATTTCACTTCTTTATCAGATAAATCAGTATTCCAAAAACATAACTCGGTCATCCCACCTTTAAAAAATGCAGATTTTGTAGTATAATCTGGATGTGCGGCTCCAAGATATACTGGAAAATCTTCATGTACATATAAATCACCCATATAGGTCTTTGGAGAACTTTCAACTTGTTTTCCATTTACAAAAAATTTTAAAACTTTATTTTCTTTATCGTGTACCATTGTTAAATGTAACAATGCGTCTGTACTTTGACTAAAATAATCCTTTCCATAAATATTACTATAAATTAACCATATATTTTTATTTTTATTTGTATCTTGGCTCCACATCTCACAATATAACTTATTATCTCTATCTATAAAAATACCACTATGATAACCTGGTCGAGAAACTATACCATAATGATCTGTTCTTCTATCTTGTATACCATCTAATTTTAACCATAATGATATTGTGTAACTGTCTTTAAAAATTGATTTAATTTGTTTTGTATGTATTTCTACAAATGATTTTTTACCATCAAAATTTACAAATGTCAGAGGTCTCGTAGTTTTAGAAGGATCCCCAACCCATTCAACATCCATTGGTAATTTTTTTTCATAACATCTATTCAATAAATCATCATCACTCGCTCCCCATCCAGTATATTCATTAGAATATCCATTAATTAACTCAAAATCATATTTGTTAAATAATGTTACTCCACCAAAATATTCATCATATGGTAAACCATAATTATAATTACTCAATTGTGATGCAAGATGTGTAGGTTTCGTTGGATAAGAATAATCAGCTTCTTCTGGTAACATATCTGCATCATGAAAACATACATAATCACACCCATGACTCATTGCAATTTTATATCCTATATTAAGAAGTCTTGCCCAATTAAAAGGTTTTAAATCATATTGTTCTATAACGAATATCTGATAATTAATTTTCTTATCAGACATAAATTTAGTAAAATGTTCTATAAACCTCTCTAAGTGTTCTTCTCGTTCTCTATACGGAATTATAACACCAAGTTTATGTTTCATTTTTTAAACAATTTACCAATTATTGATTTTGGTTTACCACTCACTTCTTCGACTGAACTTGATTGTGTTCCATCATTCATCAAATGAACTCTCAGTAAGGATTTTACATCTTCAAGTATTCCAATAACCTTATCATTTTTTTCAGCCCTATTGTGTAGTTCCCAAACTTTCCAATCAAGAGATTCTATCTTTTCAAAAAATTCACCTTGTAAAAAGTCATTTAGAGTTTTTAACGATAAATCAATTGATTTAAGATGTTCTAATTGTGTTTTTTGTTTTATAGCCATTCTAAGCTCCTATCATTTTTAGTAATTCTTCTTGTGTATAAAAAGCATTATCCTTTAATTTATTTTCCATTTTTAAAATCTTTTCTTCTTTAATATCATAAGAAAACAGATTATCAATAAATATTTTCTCAAATCCCATTGCAAATTCTAAAACCTTAAAATCATTTTCCTCATTAATAATATCCCACGACATTATTTTTGAGTTTAAATGTTTATCAGTTATTTCTTTTAAATAAATTCCAATATGTTTTAATTTTTCTATATCCGTAATTTCCAATCCAATACTATCCAACTCACCATCTTTATCTCCCCAATACCAACCATATGGAAATCTTTTCTTTTTATCTTCTTTCCAATGATGTATACGTTTAGTAAAAAATATCTTATCTCCTAAAATAGTAATTCTAATATCATGATTAATATCAATATATTGTTGTGATATAACTGGAAAATCTATTACATCCCAATCAGTTTCAGTAAAATAGTTATCTTTTCCATCAAACCAACTATATTCTTTTTCATAAACTAAATTGACTTCTTCAGAACCTGCTCCTTGTGATTTCTTTACAACTATTGGATACTCTAAATTATTTTCTTTTACCCACTTTAAAAAATCATCTCTACCATAACTATAATGTGAAATTGGATGTGGAATATTATTTTTTTTAAAAAATTCTAATTGTCTTTGTTTATCATTATAATAATACCACTCTGTTTTATTTGGCCAAATTCTTCCATTAAACTTTTCATGTAATATAGGATACACTCTCTTACTTAATTCAAAATCTTCTTCAGTATGAGAAAATCTACAAATACAATAATCATCATTACCAATCTGTAAATCTTTAATATTATCCTCATAATGTAAATTTACTATTTCATAATTGATATCTGAATATTTTTTATCTAATACCCATTTAAATTTCTTATGCCAGGGTCTTGAATACAAAGTATCCTTATGTATGTATAACTTCATTACTTTTTAAAAACTATTCTAATCCTCTAAGTTGTTTATATTTATACGCCCTATGTGGTTCAATGTCATTATTTGTTCTAATATTTTTAAAATTAACAGAAGTTCCTGTACAAGGCCAAACCTCATGTCCTCTCCTGTCACCTATTATATTTTGTGGACTTTCTAATGTTTTAATATATTTAGATTTTGACCACCACATATTAGCCGCAAAATGTTTTTTATAATCTTTCTTCTCTTCTTTAAAATTATCTGCAACTACATCAAATTCTTTTAAATAAGAAACATATTCTTTCCAATTACCAACAACACCGTCCATTACCCACCTTCTATATTTAGCAGTCATATTTTCTAACTTAGTTATACCATGGTAAGTTATACCAAGATTTTGTAAATATAAAACATAAGAATCTTCATTATTACAAAAGTTCCAAATATCAAGTAATGTTTTCCCTTCATCATCATTATAACAAACTTCCGTAACTGCTTCTTTTCCCAAACCACTATCTTCAATATATTTTAGTTGTTCTTCTAAAACTTCTTCCCATCTATTAATTTTCCAAGTGTGTATAAATATCTTCAACATATCTCCTATTAATTAACAAATTAAATACCAGCTCTTCATCTTCTTTCGCAGATTCCATAAAAATACTATCTTGTCTATTATGTTTAAAATTTCCTAATAACCTTTTACATTTTTTTATGTAACGATTATATGATAAATTATTTGAATAATTATTTGAATAAAAATAATCATTTGTTATTCTGTTTATATGTGTTAAATAATATTCGATACTTAACAGCTTCATTTCTATAAAAGAATCCATATTAATCGACAAATCTATACTATTATCTGGTATATCTTCTATTTGAGAAGGTTTTATAAATAGTATTTGATTATCTGACTCCATAAACTGGTCAAAATTAGTAAACTCATTTGGTAAAACTATTTTTTTACCCAATTTATGTAAAAAATATGCAGAAATATATGTTGATGGTAATATATCTAATATAACATACTTCGTTTTTTTAAATTTATTTAATGTCAGATAAGTAAATCCACCATATCCTGCTCCTATCTCTAAAATGGTCTTTGGTTTTTTTGTATTTGAATATAAATCCAATATAGTATTTAAATTTAATCCATACTTATAAAATGCTGGTGGAATGATTTTTTCACTAAAATTTTCTCCTTGTAATTCACATATATTGTCAATCTCCAACTCATTAATATCTAAATGTTTAGAATTTTCATTAAATATTTTCTTTAATTCTTCCATATAAAAATTAAATTTCTTATAAGTTGCGTACTTATAAAAAGTTGAACAATTCAATCCTTCAGAAATTTTATGTTTTCCAAAATTTTCAAATAAATACTCATAATCTTCTCTATTTGATAACAGTTCTACATAAAAATTATAATCCTTTTGTGGTAGCCAACTTGTTAATTCTAAATTTTCATCATATACTTTAAAATCATCATAAAGTCTATCTAATATTTTCATTTAATTATGTATCAATATCCCATCTGCAAAATATGTATCTTGTGGTTCAATATCAAATCTCCTAAAACTTCCAGTTGCGGGTGAACCAGTAACTTCATTTATTGACGTTATATCAACTTCTTCTAATGATGAACTAACTAATTTATAAGTTGTATCAATATCACCCACATACTCAAATGCCCAAATACTTTCACTTTTTGCTAATAATGGGTGATTATCTGAAATTTTTAATGGTTCTGATTTTCCAGAAGTTTCTATAAGTTTAAAATCTGCATGAGATGAAGTAACTATAGATTCTATTGAAGCAGTAACTAATGTTATTTGAGATCCTATATCACTTCCCGTATATTCCCACAACAAAAACTCTGCTGAATCGTCTGTATCTGGTAATCCTTCAATACTTGCGGCTAAAACTGTATCACCAACACTCATATCTCCGTGAGTTTGTATAGAAGAACTTCCTTCTAATGAAGAACCACTTACTACTATTGTTGTAAGTTCAAGTGATTCTCCACCACCAAATAATTTAGGAATGGTAATATTCGGTTTTCCGCCCCACATTAATTTATAATTTTTCATAAATACTTTGCCTTCAACTTTTCATAAATACAATTTTTATCATATTCTGTATACGGGTCTAATCCATCTGTTTTCCATCTTGAATTCCATAAATGAATCCCAATTGATTCTTCACTAATCTCATCACCATCTACAAATTTATATGTTTCATCCCAATTGGGGTTTCCAAATTTACTTGGTTCTAACACATATTCCATTAAATCTAATTCTTTAACTTTGTAATCAAACAAGTTTGGGCCAACTTCCCCATGTAGTATAGTATCTTTATCTCTTAAATGTATTTCATCCATACATTCGTTAAATAACTTTTGATTCGAATCCTTACTATACATTAAACCTGTGGCTACTCTTTGGTTTTTATTATCATCTAATTCACTCACAAATAAATATCTCTTATCTAAATCTAATTCTTTTAACAACACCATATCGGTATCTGCCCATAACCCACCTTCTTGAATCAATAACTTATATCTAAACTCATTAGAAAATGCACTTGGTGAACCTTCATTAAATCCTTTATTATAATACCATATTGATGACTCTGGTAATATCTCATTACCATCTATAACATTTACTCCTTTGGGTATATTCTCAACCACTCCATATACATAAAGATTATACTGAAATCCTTTTTGTATAAATGAATTTATTGATATTATTTGAAGTGGTGATAAGGGCTCACCAATCCTCAAATATCCCTCAGACTGATAATCACCAACCCATAAACTATTCACTATCTGCATTGTAAATTTCCAAGTATTTTATAACCCATTCTTCTATATTATCATATTTTTTCAGATACTCTCGGAAATCTTTCATAACCTTATTCTTTATATTATATTCCGTACTAATAAGTATCTTATACACTTCGTCAAATTCAATTTTATTATTAGCTCTATATGGATAATCATATTCTTCACACCAATCTTTTGATATAATTGGTATTTTACCATAATCCAATGCTTGAAATATAGAGTAACCAAATGGTTCATTGATAAAACAACTATGTGAAATTCCCCATTTCAAATTATAAAATCTATCTAAATTATCATAAGAAAAATCATACACTTTAGTCTTATCAAACACCTCACCTATATTTTCTCTCCACCATTCTATTCCATCACTACTTGTAAATGCCAATGATTTGATTCCATTCAAAAAATGTGGTGCCTTTCTTGTCTCTACTCGTGCCGTATAACCAACCAAATCACTATCATCAAGTTCCTTGTTGTGTTGAAATTCATAAAAGTTTGGAATGAATTTTGTTTTTTTATCTTCTAATTTATTTGTTCCTATCCATATAGGATATTTAGACCATTTTATTAAATTTTCTTCCCACTCTGGTTCTATATTAAATCTAAGTGTTTTTTCTAAACCTAATTTTTTATGTACATTTAATGCATCATTAACTTTAACGTGTAACACAACTGAATATATTTTATCTTTATTATTCTCTAAATACCATACTGATTTATAATGTCCATCTAATATATTTACTCGTCTTGAATTTTTTATCAATTCATCAAATTGTTCTGTATTGTTTGTATCAAAATAAACAATTTCTATTTTTTCATCTACTTCCTTTACCTTCTCATCCATTCCCTCAACTACTGCAAAATGTTGTGGTGGTTCTGGAGATACTTGATTATAATTTGGTGCCAATCCATCACTTGGTTTCTGATTGTGTATCAATAAAATTGGTTTTACTTTTAGTTTGGGAGCAATATTATCTATCCAATAATTAACCCATACATCACTTCCACCTCTAATTATTGGGCCTCCACCCGTTGAATAATAAATGTCGTAAATATCAGTCATGATTCAAATAACCATCTGCAAAAAATACATTATATTTTTTTAATCCAATACTAACCACTTCTAATTCTTTTTCTATCTGTTCTATAGTGGTAATTTCTTCTAATTCTAACTTTGGATTAACAAGTTTATCACCCAATTCTAAATCTTTCATTTGCCACCACTCAAATCTCTTATATTTATCCTTCCAAGCAAATATTGCGTGTGTTGGTGTGGCATTATATTTTTTATTTATTGAATAATATTCTGTAACGAAGTCAAACACTACTCGTTTAACCTTGCCTTTATCAAACTGCAAATTTTCCAAACTATCTAATTTATAATCATGATAAGATGGTTCTAATTTAGGTAATATTGGTGAGTATAACTCGTCATCTATTTCTAAATCTTCAATATTTTTTTCTGTTCCATCATACATCAGTACGTTTGTACCAATTAATAAACAAGAATTATATTTATATGCCCAAAACTCATTTAATCCATATGGTGCAGCAAGTAAATTAGCTTTTGTCGAACCACCCCCACTCTCTCCTGAAGTGTTTGCACTAACACCAAAATCCGAGGAAAGATTTAGTAAATCTTTAGCTACAGTTGCCGTTGAAGTACTTTCCTCAACATTACTTGTAGTTACTAATGATGAAGGTGATGCAGTTGTTTTCTCATACCTAACCATCCCTATACTAATCGTGTTTGGATTAGTTGTGTTGGATGGTAATAAATTTTTAGGAATTAATTTAGTTATCCACTTTGGAATTTTCCACTTCATACTATAACCCTATTGTGGTTCGATTGATCCACAAACTAACGTATTTATTTGGTCTTTTAAATAATCTATTTGATCTTGTTGTTCTTTAATACCTTCAATCAATAATGGCACCATTCTATCATATAGAACTGATTTAAATGTTCCAGGTGTTGCTCCTTTTTTAACATCTTCACTTCTGTGAGTAAAGTTTCTTATAACTTCAGGCATTATTTCTTCAACCTCTTGTGAGATCACCCCCACATCTTTTTCACCTGGTTTAACCGAACCAGTCCCCCAAGTAAAATTATATCCACCTATTTGTTTAATCTTTTCTATTGGTGTACTAATTGGCGTTACATCATCTTTTAATCTTTTATCAGACACATATGCAACAATATTTTTTGTTGTACCTATTGAGCCCTCTGATCCTGTTATGTGTGCGCTTCCAACATATAAATTATACTCTTCATTTAACGCCTTGTTCAAATCAGTATTACTATTTACTGTAAGATATCGAGTAGTATTTATATGTCCACCAGTAGACCCTGCATGAATAACATTTAAACTTCCTTCAGTTCGAAATTCTCCAGATCCAATTCTTACATTTTGATAAGGGCCTTCCATAACCTGTAAACCCGCATTTGATATAACTGTTTTTGTTCCCCAAGTTTTAATATAATTTGTTTGAAATTCGATTGAAGATACAACTGTACCAGCAATATGTTGGATATTAGGAGTAAGTTTGTAATAAAAACTCTGTTCTGCGGTTGTGCCAGTAGATGGTAATTTAAAAACAAAATCTTCTTGGTTATTTGGAATCCCGATGGACGCGTTTGAAAAGTATCCCTGACTCTGGGATGCCCCAATAACATCACCATCTCCATTTAGTACTTGTATCGAATACGCTATCGTTGATCTAGCAGTTCCTTCCACCTGCCATTGCAGATAAAGCTTTATTCTGTTAAAAATTAATTTATCTAATGGTATATGTGGAGTTCCTTCATTTCCCTGCCACATCTGATTAGCTGCGGGTACACTTGTGCTCGAATCTACTGTCTCATTATCAATGCCAGTGCCTCTATATATATAAACCGGAGTCGTGTAACTTCCAGCTGTACTAACGAGTTCTTCCATAGGACTGTATGTTACGTCAAGATTTACAAAACTATCTTTACCTTCTGTATATACAGTTGCTTCATTAGTAAAAGCTTGATCTTGATTCATCTCAGTCATAATTGCTGCACTGGTGTAATGACCATCTGTAACACTACCATAACTACCACTCTGAAATATTAAATGTTGATTAGTTGAATCAATTGACATTGCATAATTTGGTTGAACATCTGTTACAGCGGTTTGTTTGAATATTTTTGAATCCGTAAACGTCCAACCTGCAATGCTTTGTCCACTATCAGACATTTCAAACGTAATGGTGGATCCATTATCAGCATATCCTCTAAGACCATAAACTCCTGATTGTAAATAGCCTAATGCTACTCTCTTTTCAGTATTTTCATATGTGGTAATAACAGAATTAGCACCTGCTTTTAATACCATACCGTCTGATGGTGATGATGTTGGTGTACCACTTGTTAATCCATATAAATAACCATCGGCCATAGTCCATCCACCCATTGCTCCAGCCGTTGCAGTAAAAGCACCTCCAGTAGTTAATTCAGAACTTGCACCTTTAAAAGATATATTTGCTCCATCATATTTAAAATAATTGTTAGAATCTTTATATACTGAAAATTTAGGAGTTGTTGAGTCATACCCAAGCCATACACCTTCAGCCCCAAACGATGTTGCAGTTATTCCAATGAATGGATTTGCATGACTATTACCATCATCTGCATCTAATTGAATTACTGGTGACCCACCACTCGTACCAACATTAACCGTTCTCTGTGCATATACATCTTGTGAAAATAATATATCGGTTGCAACTGAACTAAATGTTGCTCCAAAGGTTTCCCAATAAGTACCATAACTTCCACCCGTTATAGGTTTAGTAGAAGCTCCAGATGTATGTGAACTTTTTGCTAACCAATATTCATTATCACTACCCTTAACAACATCTCTTCTTGCTGCAGTTCCTATGTATGCAGTTGAAGTTGCCCACTCTCCTTGATATGCAACTCCTGCTCCAGCAGCCCCATCATCTCCAGCTGCTCCAGCTGCTCCCGTAGAACCTTGATGAGATTTAGCAAATGTTTGTATTCTTGTAAAAGTTGTTGCAGTAGCCGAACTATCTCTTACCACTATTGTATAAGTGACAGTTGCAGTATCTTGTGTCATAGATGAATGGTCGGCAAATCTTCTCGTATATGTGGAAACAGTAGAAGCAGCTCCAACCGTTATATTACTATTGGCTGTTGTGATTGAAAAAGTATTAGCTCCTGAGGTATTATAAGATAATGCAGTTGTTCCCGACCAAGCTTTTATATCCGTTCCAGCTCCGGTGTAAGTAACCGTTCCTGCTGTATTAACTGGTAAAGTATGAGCTTCATTTGTTAACATAATAGATGCAGCATCTGAACCAGCTTTTAATCCAAGAACAGTAATCTGATCCCTTGCCAATACTGTAGTGCCCGTTCCACCTTCTCTTAATTTTACTAAAATATCTTCTGGCATATCACTATACGCTGCCTCGGGAGTGTAGGTATAAGTTGCCGTAGTGGTATTTTGTGCACTTACACCATCTACTATAAATTCATAATATGGTGTTCCTGTAGTGTTCAGTGCGGTTGCAGTTACAGTTGTGGTTGAAGGTGATGGTGTTGTCCCAGCAGTATTATATTCAAAACTTTGAGCCCCCATAGTTACAGCAACTGCTCTAGCATCTGCACCAGCCGAACCATTCGAACCATCTGCCCCATCTGCTCCATCTGCTCCATCTGCTCCATCAGCTCCTGTTGAACCAGCTACATATACTGCCCAACTATTCGTTGCACTTGCTGGATTACCAGTCGTTGAATTTGAATCATTAGTTGAAGTGTGAGCACTCGTACATTTATAAGTTGAAGTATTTCCACCACTAGCATACTGAGCTAAATCATTTACAGCATAAGCAGTTGAATGTGCCCAAGTTCCTCGGTCTACATAATCTGTAAGAGTTGTTCCAGCAGAACTTTGTCTAATAACCCCTTTAATTGTTAAAACACTCTCTGATGCATCCCACGACAAGTGATCACCAGATGCAGCCCCAACCATGAAATCACCCGCACCATCCAGATAGATGCCCGTACCAGAAGAGATACTTGATGGTGGTGAAGCTCCAAGTCTTATTTTTCCAGAACCCGCACTATCTATAATAATAGTAGTAGCATCTAAATCAAATGTTTCTGCTTTTATATCAATGGCCGTGCCATCTTTTTTGAAATAATTTGTAGCATTTCCATAAGCTAAGAAATCACCAGTACCATCCATATAGATACCAGCGTTAGAACCACTCACATCTAAGTTAGGTGTTGAACCTAATGAAAGCATTCCGTTATTTTGTGCAGACCTTAATAAAAGCTTGGATGTTGATAAGTTAAATGTCTCACTTCTAATATCAATATTACCAGCTGTAGCACTATCTAATTTAAGATAATTTGTTCCACCACCAACTTTCCAAGCTCCTGTGGTGTACCAATAGTTGTTATTATTAATATAAATACCATCATTAACTCCACTAACTTGTCTACCAATAGAAATCTTCTCACCCGTTTCTAATCCACCTTGAACTGTTGCAACATGAACAATACCTGCAAAAGAACCTGTTTGGGCAGTTATTGCTCCACTAAAAAATCCATTTTCAGTATAGATACCAAATCCTGGTTCTTCATCTCCATATAAATAAGCACTTGATAAACCACTCAAATCTCCAAGTCTTGTTTTTAAGGATAAATCATAAACTCCACTACCTGTTCTTTCCACTATATCAATATATGGTGATGAGTAATCTGCCGGATTTGCATTCATTAAAATATAACCAGTTCCCCGACTTCCTGAATCAAATCTACCCGTTGATACAAAAACTTGACCTGCATTATATGGTTGTGCCGTGGAAACTAATCCAGATAAAAATTCTTTATCGGTATCTATAAGCCAAATTGCAGAATTATCAACGTGTGCCATATTGTCAGTATCATTATAATCTCTAATAACCGCCATTGTATTAGCAGCAGAGAATTGTCCCAATCCATCTGCCTGTGTTATTTTCATTCTCTCATCATCTATCTTAATAATTTGTTGAGTAGTGAATGATGCCGAACTTGCAACGGTTATTCTATCAGTTGAACCACTTGCTGCTAATTGAGTCATTGGTTCAGTAATGGTAGATACGGATTCTGATACTGCTACAACTGCACCATAGTTACGACCAACATATATTTCACCTGCTAATCCATCGGGGTCAATTGCCCCCATATCATATCCTGCAAGCGATGCAGAAACAGAAGAACTTGGATGTGAAAATCTCATTGAACCTGTGACTTGCATATATTCCACAGAAAATCCTGTCGAACCTACCACCTTAGCTTTAATAATCTCACCTTGTGCAAATCCACTAACATTATCGAAACTCATCGTAACCGCAGTTGCCGATGCAGTTTCAGCACCTGCTATAATAATACTTCCACTCTTTAATGCACCTAATGCTGATGAGTTTGCAACCATCAATTGTCCACCAACTACATTAACACTCTCTTTCTCAAATACGGCTGTAGAAAGTGTTCCTCTAATTCTCGCGTTTTCAAATTCTGCTGTACCATTTCCTAAACTATCAATTCTCCAACCTTTTAGATTAGATGCAAAATCTGCACTTTCCAACCTACCACTTGAATGTATAACTAAACCACTTTCACCTTCGTAATATTGTCCACCAAAACCTGCATCTGGAACAGAACGTATTTGGGTATCGGTAATCTCCCAACCACCAATCATATTTCCTTGTTCACCTAATAATACTACTTGTCCTTGTTTAGTATCATCGTTGTAAACTCCTGTTCCATCGTAAATCTTTATACCATATAAATCTCCAGCCGCATCACTTATCTCACCAATTCTAACCATTTCTGCCGAACCACTTGTTGCGGATTTCCTTACAGTAATCCGTTCATTACCAGGATTTGCACTCATGGTCATTCGTGAATTAGGACTTACTAATTTATTTGAACTTAATGACCAACCACCTATCAATCCAGAAGATGCAGTTATTTCACCACTTTCCTTTACATTAAATGGTGCACTACCACTTGCTGCAAGTGTGGTTGCACCAGCGAAAAATCTTGTTGGGCCAGTTGAAGACATACCCGTCCAGGTATTAGATGTAGTGTATTTATAAATTGCATTATCACCAATATTCCAATTTGCAATCAATCCTGATGATGCAGTTAATTGACCTTCAATTTTTGCACCACTTGCAATCAATACTCCACTTGATGATACAGCAAAGTGTGGGCCCATTCTAATATAATAATTTGTACCTGGTGTAAAATCTATATAATACCCAGTAGTTGGATATGCATCTGGTGGTGTATCTGATTTATATAATCCAGCACCTGCCGCATCCAATGTAACGTTACTACCACTTAAAGTATCTCCTACAATTTGCCACCCAGCAATATAACCAGCCTCTGCTGTGATTGTACCACTCATAGTTACATCACCAGTAGAAGTTAGATGAAAATTAGATGAACTTATTTCTATATTACCATCTGAACCACTTACAAATTGGTTTGTTCCCCCTAAGAAAAACTTATCGGTTTTAACCTTAAATACTGCATCACCATTTGGATCTTTTGATCTAAATTGTAAATACTTATCATTTCCACTTGCAGAAGTTTCATCGTTGTGTAATTCTAATCCAACTCCATCATAGGTTTCGTGGTCTGGTATAACCGAACCACTCCATATCATAAATCCACCACTTGCCAAAGATTCTGCCTTATCAAAACCAAAATATCCCATTGACCTAATAAATGCAGAATTTCCGCCACCTGCTTCAATACCAGATAAAAGTGTATTACCAATAAACATCGAACCACTAAGTAAATTATTATCTCCCTGTATGGTAAGGTTTGCTCCCTCAAATTTAACTCGTTCACTTATAGCTGTTACATCAGCTTTATTATTATTTACATCATAAAATTCAACTAAAAATTGATAAAAATCTGGTCGTTGTTGTGCTACAGGTAATTCTGCATAACATTTAAATACCTCTGGACTAAAATTAGTTGATGTAGATGGTTTAACTGATACTTCCGCTACTTTCCATCTACCACTTGGCATTCTAAGTTGTAAAAATGCGTTATTTTCTACTTTTGAAATATATGCTGCCTCAACTAATTCAAAATTATATGAACCTTGACCGTTTGACTCATCGGAAGGTAATTCTAAATTTCCTAAAAGTCTACCATAATTTTGAGGTAAATCAGTATTTGCAGGAATACCACTTCCAGAAATGAATATTTGAAATTTTCCCTTTGTTGAATCAGTAGTTGCACCTTTTAGTTTTGATTTTGCATCACCATATACTTTCATACTCACTGCATATCGTACATTCTTCTGTAAGCTCATTGGTTTTTTAGATTGTACTAATAAATCATGTTGGAATGTACGATTTGATCCAGATATATCCATAGCATTCATTATCTTTGAATTATCTCTGGTTAAACTTATTGCTCCTCCTGAAGTTCCACCAAACTCTCCACTATAACCTTGCCAATGATCATCAATCTTGTCTTGATTTATAAAATATCCCATATTACCAGAACGTAATAATGAGCCAGTATCATATAATTCTTCTTTTGCTTCTAAAAATATTTCTTTTATAAAATTCCATTGAGATGGACTTTGTGCTGCATCACTTCTTGTAAAAACTCTAACTTTATTTACATCACCACTAAAATTTCTTAAATCAGTTAATAGAATATCTGCCACATCATAAAAATTAAATACACTTTCAACTGCAGTTCCTTCTATTTGTCGTGTAGCCGAAATAGAAACTGATTCTAAAGCAGCTGGTATTTTAGTCGGGGGTTCTTCTCCTTTTTTAGTAACATAAAATGAATCTAATAAAGTAATAGTATTCTCATCAGTAACATCTAAAACAGAACTACTAAATGCAGATGGAACATTGTATAAATGACTTTCTTCACTTGATATCTCACTATTACTATAATCTACAGATGGACTATTAATTAATACATTTTGTCCAATCATTGACACTTCTGCCTTTTGAGCACTTGATAAAGTTAATGAATAATCTCCAGGAGGATCCTGTTGTGTGGGTGGAATGGTTAAATAGTTACCACCACCACCTTCTTTAGTAGAAGACTTATTTTGTTCAATTATTGCACGTATATTTTTTGTTCTTGAATCAATTCCAGGATAAGTTATTGAGCCATCTATATTGGTTATAGGTACTTCTTGATTGACGTGAGATTTTGGTTTACCAATACCAGTTAAAGTTACAGTATCGGTTGGTTTAACATCTAATTCAAGAACACCTTTAGAATTTGCTTGAACTGTTGCCTTTGGTGTTCTATAAAATCGTATTGGTAAAGTATTTGGGATTGTTAAATTTACAGATAAGTCACGTGTATATCTTAAATTATACTTACCTATAAACTCGGGGGGGATATTAAAATCTACTTTAGATGGATTTATCTCTCCTAATACTACTAATTGACACCTACCTGGAGGAGTATCTTCATAAACTTCAATTGCAATTCGTTTTGAAGTTCCTTCAGTATATCCAAATACTGGTTGGGTGTAAATTACTCCACCCTGAGAATCAATTATTTCTATTTGAAGTTTTATTTGACCTACGAGGAGTTGTGATCCACCAATTAAAAAACTACTTTTTCCCATAGGCAGTTCTTCTGGTACATCATATACTTGAAAATATTTTGATGTTATACCAGTTTCTTCTATAAGAACTGGTACTTTTAAAAGATCCTTTTTTCTATTGTATCGTTTTTGTCGTGCCATAAAGTATTATCCTGATTTATAATAAATATCAATGCACCACTTTTTCACTTTTTTTGTATGAAAAAAGTATGATTTTTGTATGAAAATATACTTATATGTATGAAGGAAAAACTAGTAGATATAAAAATAAGAAAAAAATACCGCGATATTTTGAAAAACTATTCAAAAACACACGGTATTAAGATGTATAGGTTAGTTGAAAATCTTATAGAAGAAAGATGTGGTAAACCCAACTTTGACGGTAGGAAATTATTAAACTCTCAAGTAGAAGGTTGATAAAAATTTATATTTGATTCTCCATTTTCTTTTGAAATTTCTAATAATGTATCAACTGCATCTCTCATAGAATCTATATGAGATACAATCAATGTAAATTGAAACTGTGTTTTTAAATATTGAAATAAATTATATACTGAATTAATATTATCCGAATCCATCGTTCCCCAACCCTCATCGATTGCCAAGAAGTTACTTCGTGGTAGATTAGTTACATTAATTAATCCAACTCGTAAAGCTAATGAACTTATAAATCTTTCCATACCACTACACATTTCAAGTGGCCACACATTATCGTCATCATATACAATATAATTATTAATGTTCTTACCATCCATTTCAAATACAATCTGAAAATCTACTAATTGAGATAAAATATTATTCACTTCACCCTCAATCGTGGGTAACGCCTTAGTTATTAATTCATATGGAACACCATCACGTTTAATAGCATCTAAATAATATCTATATGCAATATTTTCATTTTCTAAATCTTCAACTTTTTTAATTGTATCTAATATATTCTTTCTTTTATTTTCTAAAACTTGTAAAGAACCATAGATATTTCTAACTTCATTATTTAAAATTTTAATTTTATTTTTTAATAAATTTTGTGCTTCTGTTAATTCATCTATATCAGTTTGAATTTTTTTATTATGAAGTATATCTTTTTCTCTTTCATAATATTTACCAATCTTTTCCTGTACATTAGTTAATTGTTCCAATGCAGTATTTTTCTTTTCTTCTATTAACCCTTTATTAGTAGAATTAGTATTTTTCTTAACTGATAACTTTCTTAATAATTCTAACGAACTATCATAATCTATTTTATGATTTCTAACATGATACAATCTTTTAATTTTATCATCCAAATTATCAATTTCATCAACATACTGTGAAGCTAAAATTCTATCTTCTTCTAAATCCTTTTTTGTTTTTATAGCATCTAAAGTAAATGGATTACTCATACAAAAATCACAATTAGAATCATACTTCAAATCTCCAAGTTTTTCAATTTTATCTAATTTGTTCCTAACCTCAATCTTTAATTTATCAATTTCTATTTTAGTATTTGACCTATCTTGTTCCACCTGTTCTAATTCTGTATGTTTAGATTCTATATTTTTCTTTTTATAATTTTCTATCTTGGTAGAGTTTGATTCTATATCCCATTCCAATTTATCTAAATCTTTATCTATATTTGCTAACTTTACATCATAATCTGAAGCTACATTTTTTATAGTCTCTCGTCTATTCTTTAAATCATCTATATTAATATCTTTTAATTTTTCACCTTTAAATTTTTTGGCTAAATTTAAAATATTATTTTTTATCTCGTTCTCTTTTTCAACCTTACCTTCTAATTCTATTTCTAACCGTTTTAAAGTAGATTGAACTTCTTTTTTACTATTCTTTATATCTAATAATTCTACATCATAATCATTAGCCTTAAAAGATTTTAATACTGCAGTAACTTCTTTTATTTTTTCGGATGCCAACATATACAATTTATCAAATATTCCAATACCCATAAATTGTGCAAGTAACTCTTTTTTCTCTTTTTGGGTTTTATCTATAAAGACTGTATTGTTTATTTGTGAAGATAACGTAGTTAAAGTAAAATCTTCATAAGTACCAATAACCTTTCTAATGTTTGAGTTTGTAGTTCTACGTTGGTCTCCGTTCATAGATTGACTCATTCCAACATCATCTAAAGTATAAAAATCTACATTAACTTTAACATTACCTTTCTTTTGTTTTTTAGCATGTCTCTGTATCCAATAATCTTTCCCATTTACTTCTATATTAACTTTACAACTAAACCAATCCTTTTTAGTATTTAAAATATTATCGGCTTTATATGTTCGAGATGAAGTATCATATAAGCAAAAAGTCAAAGCATCTAATAAAGAAGATTTACCTGATGCGTTAGGTGCAAACATTCCAATTATACCATTTAAATTTGTAAAGTCTATAACATTACCTTCACCATAACTAAACATATTATTAAATTCAAATTTCTTTATTTTCCAATTTACATTACGAAAAACTTCTTCTTCTGGCAATTCTGCATTTAAATCAGTATTTATATCTTTTATTTTATGAAAAGAATCGGCATCAACTATAAAATTATTATTTAAATATTCTTCAATTAATTCATATTGATAATCGGGATTTGTTACATCTCCTATATTGAGTATATTTCCTCGAACTCTATCTGTACCTAATAATGGATCCGTTCTCGTTATGGTTATTTCTTGTGTTTTAGGATATTTTTGTCTCACAATAGTTGATAATCTTTTTACTTCTGCCGCCAAAGTATTAGAAACTCTCATCCTAATTCTGGATTTCTCTGGTAAATTAGATATATCAGGTAATATACCTTTATCTATATCCAAAGTTACATAACCATACTCATTATAAATTTCTATATACTTTGATGTTCGTGTTGGCACATCCCATAACAAATAACCTTTACCAATATCTTCACCGTGATTTTGTTGAACTAATGAACCACAATATCCAATGGTTTCGTCTTTATTGATAAATTGTCTTTTGTGAATATCACCCAATAATCCTAAATCATATCCTTTAAACAAATCAATTTTTACTTTTGAGGGTAACTTAAATCCCAAATCAGTTCTTGCCTGGTCTACCGTTCCATGATACAATACAACTTTAGTATCACCTTCTACATCTTTTGCTCTAATATAATCTTTTTCTCTATCCCAAACATCCCATACTACAAATGAAGTATCGGCACATTTATACACTCCTGTGTTTCTCAAATAATGTAAATTCGGGTGATTAAGATTTTCTACGATTGGTGATAAACAATCCATCCGAGATAAATTATTTAAATTACAATCGTGATTACCTGCAATAATAATTGTAGGACATATATCTGATAAATTTGAAAATAATTTAGATAACATATCAATTAACTCTGGAGACATATCTAATTTAGAATGTGCAATATCTCCACCAATATATGCTACTGCATTATCTGGATTCTTTTTTACTTCTTTATAAAGATTATCAAAAACTTTACTATATTCTTTATGTCGTTTTAAATTTCTTATCTGTATATCAGATATGTGATGTATGTGTTTAAGTTTCCGAAACGGAACTTTTATTCGTTGTTCTATCAAAATTATATTTGCTCTAATTTCATTTTAATTGTATTAAATAAATCTATATTTTTTGCACCATTAATATAATTTATCATATTATCAAATCCTTCTTCTGATGGATCTTTATCAGTCAATTTAACTAAACAGCTATCTATTGAATATCTAGCTAACTTCTCCGTCATTTTTAGTGCATCTTTTCTAGCGTCTGTATCTAATATTATGATAACTCTACTAGTTCCACCATTTACCATTTTTTCTAATAATGCCTCTGGTAATGTTTTTCCTAATATTGGAATTACATTTCTTTTAATTGCTATAGCATCAAATGCTCCCTCACAAATTACTATTGGTAAATTCCAATTTATATGATTTTCAAACATTATAACATTTTTAGAAACTGGTGGATTCTTATATTTCATTCCACCTTTATAAAAGTTTCTTGCAATGAAAAAATTTAATTTGTTATTATTATCATATGATGGTATTATAATTCTATTTCTATATAATCCTTCTTCACAAAACCCAATTTCATATTTTATTATATCTTTATTAGTTATATTTCTCTCTTTCAAATATAATAATGCGTGTTTTCTAATAATTTTATTTCCACCATCTTTCCATAATGGAATATATTCTTTTGGTAAAGATATAACCTCTACTATATCAGATTTCTCACTATAATAATATGTTTCCCCTACTATATCTGTTAATTCTATGAATTGATTTGGTGTAGCATTTAATTTATAAAATAGTTGTTTGAGAGTGCGACCTTTAGAATCACATACCCAACAATGCCAAAACTGACTTACAAGATTTACTTGAAGTTTTGGTTTATAATGACTACAAAATGGACAGAAAAATATGTGTTCATTATCCTTTCGGACATTTCTACCTGGATTTCCTATAACTACCGAGAGTAAAGATAGTAAATTATTCATTCAATAACTTTAATAATTCATCAAATTCTAAAACCGCATATGTTTTACTTCTGTTTCTTTTAAATATAACTAATGGTGGATGATTTCCACTATTTCCTTCCGCCTGTTCTAACGATGACCATATATTCAACTTTTCTTGATTTTTACATTCCACACTAAATGGGAATAATCTACGGGCGGCGGGGGATAGTAAAATATCCTCTCCTGAATCACCCATAGTAATAGAACGCACATCATCTGGTTCTAATTTGGAATTGAATTTTTCGAGGATTAAATCACGTACTTTGTTTTGAAGGCGTTTGCCTTTATTTTTAGCACTTCTTGGTTTCATCTATAACCTTTATACTCTAATAACTATCTACCAACTTTACCAAATAAACTTATTTTTTTACAACCATTTAGATAATTCTTTTTTAGCAAATTTCTCAGCTTTTTCTTCCCATTTGTTATCATCATGTGGATCTAATCCATCATAATTGGCCATTGTTCCAGCCTGTACATACTTTTTAATATATTTTTTAACACCCAGTTGTTTTGCATCTAATGCGTGTCTAATTTCGTGTAATACTGTTAATAAAAATTCTTTAA
>Ga0209047_1000223_pt1 | contig 56882 bp, 59 predicted proteins | sample SaaInlV_165m_DNA_3_FD_184681 | JGI IMG/M metagenome (GOLD analysis project Ga0209047, IMG submission 184681) | Marine microbial communities from expanding oxygen minimum zones in the Saanich Inlet - Saanich Inlet SI037_S3LV_120m_DNA (SPAdes)... | ecosystem: Environmental > Aquatic > Marine >...
ATTGCATCAACCAAAGCTTGTCGTACATTATCAGGTGGTTGAAAACCAAACTGGACAGGATCACCAATATTGAGGTAATCTACTTTCATTCCTTTTTGTTGTACTTTTCTTGCAGATTCTACTATATCTCTAATAGCATATTCAACACCTGCTACTTTTTTTGATACTTTCAAAGTATCTAGACAGATATTTAGGCCTGTTAAATTCTTACTTGTTTGGACTCGTTGCACAGTCTGGATAGTGCGAGCGGCTTCGAACCGCTAGGTCGAGGGATCGAAGCCCTCCGAGCCCTTTAGATTATTTTATTAAACAAATAATTTACAAAATCATTAAATTGAAAATATCATTATTTAAAATTGGAATTATACTAAGTGTGATAGGGATAATTTGGACATCAGTGATATTTGTAGAAGGTGAAAAAATTGCAGAAGAATTTACTTTAAAACCACAACAATCTCACAAAATTCAATTGTATTTTGAAGGAGAAGGAATTGGGTATTATAAAATTCTCATGCCTGAATTTTTAAAATATAGAATATTTGCTCAAGTTTTAGATGAAAATGAGAATGTAATTTCAGAAAAAAATGTAGAGACAAAAATGTCTGTAAGTTACTTTGATTTTGAAAAGAGTGGGAATTACACAATAAATGTTATCAATACATTAGAGCACTCAATTGAAATGCAAATGGAATTAGGGAATTCAAAGGTAAGGGAAATGATTTATTCTGGAATTATGACTTTTGCAGGAGGAATTATGATTGTTATTTTGTCATTTGTTAAATTAAGAAATTATAGGATTGAGCATCCTGAGGAAAATATTACATGAATGTATATACATTGTATTGTATGTCCAAAAATTAAAGCAAAATTAAAGACAAGCCAAGTTGTAAAGAAAAGAAAAGCAATTATGGCGAGTGGAATTAAGATTTTGAGTTTAGTGTGTTCTCTATTTTTTAATGTTAAAAATCCACCAAGTGCTGCTAAAACTAAACCTATTTCAAGTGGTTGATGTGACCACGAAATTAATCCATCAATACCATATACGTCATGAGAAACGGAGTCTGCAAAACCTGCAACTAGTTGAATTATAGCACCTACTACTACAAGTAAAATTCCAGTTTTCAGAGTTCCGTGTACTGACTTTCTTAGTAAAAGAAAAATTCCTAAAAGACCAGCAGATGCAACCAAAGAAACTCCAAAATATACAACCATGTGTTGAATACTCCAAAAATAATCAGGTTCATTTATCAAATGATTAACTGCATCCCAGAATCCTCCAGAAACTGAAATGAATGGTCCAAAAACTGCAAGAATGGAAACTAGAGAAACAAGTGTTGTGGTTTGTACAGGAATAGAATTTATCAAATTTGAAACAAGTTTCATTTTTATTTTTTAAAAAAAGCACTATTTGAAATATTGTAAATTTATCGATTTGAAAAGTTGGGCTTTGTGAGTAATTTTTCTAATTAACTATATTAGAAAAGACAATCTAAGAAAATTATGAGTCCTGGAATCGGTCTAATGAAGAGAAGGCTAGAAAAGGAAAAAGATGCCATTGCACTTGCAGTATCTGGAATTGCAAAAAGATATGATGTAAAACCAGAAGATATCAAAACTTTGGAGACAAAATATCATGATGATGCAGGGGACTGGTATGTTGCACTGGGTTGGAATGAAAAAAAGGCAATAATTCAGATGGATTCAGTATTAGGAACAATTACAGAAATTAAAGAAATTTAATTATCAAGTTTATTTGAAAATAATATGACTAGAGCGATCGTTCTTGGCGGTTCACGAGGAATTGGAAAGGCAATATCAGATGCACTAAAAGCAATAGAAATTGATGTTTTTGCAGCTTCTAAAAATGATATCGATACCTCGAATTTGAATAGTGTCAAAAAATTTGTAGAAAATCATACTAGCACAGATATTTTGATTCTCAACACAGGCGGTCCTGTACCAAAACAATTCTCAGATATTACAGAAGAGGATTGGAAATTATATCATAATCAATTATTTTTAGGGTTTTGTACAATTTTACAAAATATCAAAATTAATGATGGAGGATATATTTTTTTAATTAGTTCAAGTGTAATTAAGGAACCAAATACAAAATTAATAATATCATCAGCATATAGGGCAGCTTTTACAGAAGTTTTTAAAGTATTAAGTAAAGATTATGCTCAAAAAAATATCAGTTGTATCAATATTGCACCAGGTCCAATTAATACAGATCGAACTAAAGAACTAATTGAAAATGTGAAAGAATTTGAAAAATCTTTACCAATGAAAAGATTAGGGGAGCCTGAAGAAATTGGAAATTTTGTGAAATCCATTGTTGAAAATAATATCAAATATCTAACAGGTGTTACAATTAATTTTGATGGTGCAAATTCAAATTATATTTTTTAAACATGATCAGAGGCGAATTTATAGATGATTAGAAAGATTAAATTATGAAAATAGTCTCTATTGAATCAAATTTACCAGTATTGAAAAATCACCCAGAATTAATTTGCGGAAATAAAGAAATAATTGTCAAATTGAAAGCCTGTGGAATTTGTGGTTCAGATATTGGAAATATTTTTGAAGCGTCATCAAAACCTACAAAAAAAATAGGACATGAAATTTCAGGCATAGTTTCTGAAGTTGGAAAATATATCTATGATATAAAAATTGGAGACAGGGTAATAGTAAACCATCATTGTTCATGTCAGAAATGTCATTTCTGTTTGCATGGAGATAATACAATGTGTGGGAAATTTACAGAAGAAATAAGTCCATGTGGGCTTGCTGAAAAATTTCTAGTTTCAAATTGGATTCTTAAAAATGGAGGAATTTTCAAAATTCCAAATGAAATGTCATTTAAAGAAGCAACTTTGATTGAGCCATTTTCTTGTTGTTTAAGATCATGGAAAAAAATTCAAGTTAAAAAGAAGGATTCAGTAATGATTTTTGGTTTTGGAGCAATTGGTATTTTTCATTCAATCATTGCTAAAAAAAGAGAATTGAATAGAATTATTGTAGATTATGATAATTTCCGAATAAATTTTGGGAAAAAAGAAAATTTAGGAGAGGATTTTCTTAATATTAATAATTCAAATTTTGAAGAATTTAAAAAATTTTATGAGAAAATAGATTTGGCCATAATTGCAAATTCTGATATTTCCTGTCTAAATGAGGCAATAAATGTAGTAAGAAAAGGAGGAACAATTCTATTTTTCGGAGAGCCTAAAGCAAATTCTAAAACAAAGATAGATCTTTCAAAAATATATTCTAAAGAAATTAAAATAACGACTAGTTATGCATCTACAAATCAAGATTTTCAAGAAGCAATGAAAATTTTTTCAGAAAAACACAATAATTTTAATAAATTAATTACTCATGAATTCACATTGGAAAATGCACAAGAAGCTATAAAATTTGCCAAAGATGGTAAAAATAGAATCAAGGTGATTATTTCTTCAAATAATTAATACATATTTTCCTGAAAAAAATTCTGAATTTTGTTTTTTATTTCGATCATAGGTAATTTTTCATCTATTTTTGATTCAAACGAAGTTCCAATTAAAGGTAAATCCATAGGATCTTTTGAAATCAATCCATGAGAACCTTTAATCAATGAGGTATCGTGAGAGATTGTTTTAGATTTAAAATCAATAAATAATTCTAATGGATCATATCCAGGTTTTCTATGAATATCTACATTGAATGTAAAATCTGGAGCATATTTGATATCATCCCACCAATAATAGTTAAACCAAGAATTAATTTCAGAACAGAGAATTAAATCACCGCTGTTAGAATGATTAATTTTTAAATTTTTTTGTAAATTATCATCTAATATTGTCCCTACATTTTGATTTTTAAATACAGATTTAACTTCATCTTCATAACCTGGCTTTATGTAAATATGAGCAATCTGATGATCAACCATTGCAAAGGCTTTACTAAATTCATAATCAATGTAATCTTTTTCTTCAATTCTTCTTGTTGAAAGTAAACCATGTTGACGCAAAAGTAGATTTGGTGAAATGGACTTATTTACTTCATTAAAATTGTACTCAGATAAAACCATTATTTCATAAGTATTAGGAAATTCTTGATTCAAAAAAAGAAGGAAATCGCCAATTAAAGTATCTAATTCATCTACACTTTTTTTGAATTCATCACTATTAGGTCCAAATTTTTGTGAAGTGTAATCAAGATGTGGGAGATATGTTACTAAAAGATCAGGCAAGTGGTTCTGAATAGTTATTTTTGCAGAATTAATTATCCAATCACTGGATTTTAATGAAGAAAATGGACCCCAGTATGATTTTAAATCAAAATTTCCAATGGATTCAGTTATTTTTTCATAAAAATTCTCAGGTTTTGAATAACACCACATTATCATTTTATTGTCTAGATGAAGGGGTTTTGGAGTAAGAACGACATTTGAATTAGCATAAAGAGAATTTTGTAAAAATAACAAAGCCGTAGAAAAATCAGGGTTATCTTTTTTCAATAAATCCCAAATTCGAGGTTTTTTCACTAAATTAGCAGGTTGTTCCCAAAATGAAATCTGTTTAAAAAGTTCATCATAATACCCGTTTGATATAATTCCATGTTCTGATGGATATGTTCCAGAAAATATGGATGCTTGAACACTACATGTCACAGCAGGAAAAGATGGTTCAAATGATCCATATGAACCATTTTCCAAAATTTTTGAAATATTTTTTGGTTTTAATTTTTCAAATTGTTTTTTAGATAAACCAACAATATCTAAAACAATTAATTTTTTCATAATTTTTATGATATCTAGATAGAAATAAACTCATAGATATTATGTAAAATATAGTTTCTTTGCAATAAAATATGCAGGGATAATTAGTAATGATACCAAAATGGATGCATAGAATGATACTAAAATTGAAATCAAAATGGCATCTAATAATATAATTGAAAGTAATTGTAACGTAATTTGATTTTGAATTTTTTTCTCAAATAATGCATATAATTGCATTATTGAAAATAATCCTAGAAAAATTAATGATTCAATTTGGAAATTATTTATTAATAAAACAGAAACAGAACCGATTGTAATTAAAATAAAAATATTATTCAGTTTTTTATAAATAGGTTTAATCAAATCAGATTCATTTTTAGCAAGAATGCTGATTCCTCCCACAAAAATACCTATAGGAATTGCATACTGAATGACATCAAATGTGATAGAAAGTATTGAAAACCCTAACAATATATTTAGAAATCTAATAAATGATAGATTAAAAATTCCCAAAAATGAAATAAATTTTAACTTATAATTATAAGAAATAATCAATATTGTCATTATTAATGAAATAATTAATGAATAATATCCCACAACATATGCAAAGAAATTTGCAAGAATTAGAAAAATCACGCCAAGTAAAAGTGCATTTTGTTTTGAAATTTTTTTAGTGGGTAATGGTCTATCAGGTCTTTCTTTTTTATCAATTTGTAAATCAAAATAATCATTAAATATCATGCCTGAACAGAACAACATTCCTGAAGTTAGAAAAAGAAAAGGAAATGAAACAACTCCAGTCTCAGATAATGAAAAAAAATATCCTATCATAACATTGCTTAATGCAGTAAAAATACCTGGAATTCTAACCAGTTGTAGATAGTCCTTAAACATTTTCAAGAATAGATTTTAGAAATGTTATCGATTCAATGGCAGCTTCTTGAGGGTTATCTTGATAAGGATAAAGTTCTACGGTAATAAATCCATCATAATTAATTGAATTTAAGGAAGAAAAAATTTCTTTAAAATCAATTGAACCATGTCCAGGAATTAAATGGTGATGTTTTCGCGATGAATCAATATCTTCTAAATGAATATGACGGATATAATCTTGCATTTTATGAATTAATTTTGCAGGATCTTCATTTACACAAAAAAAATGTCCAATATCAAAATTTAATCCAAGATATTTTGAATCAAATTTTTTAATAAAATTTAGAAATTGGTTAGAATTTTCTATTAATAGATCAGGTTCAGGTTCAACAAGTAAGCAAATTTGTAATTCTTCAGCTAATGGTAATACTTCAAGTAACCCTTGTTGAAAAAGTTCTAACTCTTTTTCAGAGGTTTGACTAGTTTTTGGACCTCCAGGTTCGGTAGAAACAGTCTTTGCACCAAGAAGATGAGCTAATTTTAAACAGTTTTTTGTGTGTTCAATTCGTTTTTGTCTATAATTTTGAGATTCTTCAATCCAGGAAGGGTGGTGAAAATCTTCAATCGCATTCATCATAAATCCATTTAGATTTGAGATAGACATCAAATTTTTTTGAAGACAGTTAGTAATGGAATTAATTTTTTCATCTGAAATGGGGGGAAATGCATGAGGAATATCACACATTATTTCAACTGCATCATAACCTACTAAGTGTATGGAATCAATTGATTCTTCAATGCTATAATTCCTGTAAGCATTTGAACTAAATCCAAATTTCATTTTATTCAATAAATTTGTAATTTTTTGATTGTTTAAAAAATGAATTAGGGTTGGAGAATAATACTTTTTGAATTTCTTTTTGACTAAATCCATGAGATTCCATTTCAAGTGCTGTTTTAGGAACACTTAGTGGATCAGATATTCCCCAGTCAGCAGAACTATTTATTAAAATTCTATCAGTTCCAAATTTTTTCATAATATTTACTGCACGAAATGGACTCAATTTTGTATTAGGATAAACTGTCATTCCTGAATAAACATCATAAGATAATGATAATTCAATGGTATCTTCATTATTGTGATCCACTATTATTCGTGATTGTTCAACTTTAGTTTCTTTAATTATTTCTAGAGTTTTCTTTGTTCCTTCAAGTTTATCTACATGAGGAGTATGTACAATGATTGGCATTTTCAATTCATCTGCCATTAGTAGTTGTTTTCTAAATATTTCTTCTTCTTGTTTTGAAATTAAGTCAAAGCCAATTTCACCTAATGCAACAACATTTTCTCTTTGAAGATAATCTTCCATAAGTAGCAAAGATTCTTCAGCAAGTTTTTTGTTATTTGCTTCTTTTGGATTTATAGAGATGGCACAATAATGATCAATTCCAAATTCGGCAGCTCTTTTTTTTTCAAAAGAAATCATATGTTCCCAATAATCTACAAGAGTTTCAGAAGAAGTTCGTTCTTGTCCTAACCAAAATGATGGTTCTATGACAGTTCGAATTCCTGCCAGAGCCATTTTTTCATAATCATCAGTAGTTCGTGAATACATGTGAATGTGAGGATCAATGAATTTCATTTCAATTCATCAAATTTTTTAAATAAATAAAAGCCTTTGACGCTGCTTCTTCAGGATTGTCTGAATATGGATATAATTCAGCAGTCAAATATTTATCATATCCAATTTTGTTTAATGAATTATACATTTCCTTGAAATTGATATCACCTAAACCAGGAATTAAATGAAAATGTACATTATTTTTGCAATCACTGATATGAGTATGAAAAATTTTTTTTCCAAATGAAGAAATGATTTTGGATAAATTTTCTTTAGTAACTTCTGCATGACATGTATCAAAATTTAATCCAATATTTTTTAAATCTCCAGATAATAGTTTCCAAACTTTTTTAGAATTATCAACTAAGAGATATGGTTCATATTCTATTCCTATCAATACATTTTTTTTTTCAGCATACTCTCCAATCTGCATTAAGGAATCTTGAAATAATTGGAAGCATTGGTTAGTATTTTCCACAGTATCAAGACCAGAAGTAATACAAATTGATTCTGAATTTAATATATGTGCAAGATCAATTGCTTGTTTTGTATAGTTAATACGCCAAGAACGAAGTTTATGATTAGAATTAGACAAAGATGGTTCAAATTTTTCTCCATTAAAATCATTTTTCCATCCTAACACTGTGTTTGCATTAAGATTTGATACTAGAAGGTTATTTTTTAAAAGAGATTCTTTAATTTTTGTAATTTCATTTTTTTGTAAAGGTAAAAATGCATGCGGTTCATCTAACACAATTTCAATTCCATCATACCCAATTTTTGAAATAATTTTAATTGAATCAGTCAATGAGTAATTTGTAAATGCATTAGAGCTAAATCCAATATTCATATCTTAGGCATTAAAAATTTCTATCAATTCTTTTTTGGCTTTTTCAATATCTTCTGTTTCAATATGTGAATTTGGTTGAATAATTTGTGCAATCTCCCAAATTAAATTCTCAATTTTGGCTATTTTATTATGCTCTTCTTTTAACATAATATTGAATTAAACATGTTACTAAAAAACTAACTACTTAAAATTATTTTTTAAATTCGACATTTGGAGTATCAGGTTGACCTGCAATTGCAATTAATCCACCATCCCGAAGTTGTTGTAATAATTGCATAACTTCCTTTTCAACTTGTTTTCTTTGTAAACCTGTTTGTTGTGCAAATACTTCTACAAGTTCTGTAACTTTACGTTGTCCGTTACACGATTTCCAAAAATCTACTATTGCTTGATTTACCATAAAACCTTGTTCATGTTCATTTGCCAACACCATAGAACCATCTTCTTGTTTGACCAGTTTTCCAACACCTTGAGGTAATGCTATTTCATAATTAATTGGTGCAGGAGTATTCATAGCAGCACCCATATTTTTGATTTTTAACTTTCCTTCTTCAGTCATTTTATCCATTGACCATGCAGGTTCCCATACAATGTCTATTTTGACATTATTTACTCCAGGTACTTTTTTTGCAAATCTAGTTGCATCTTCTACCAAAGTTTCATGTAGTGGACAACCTTGGGTAGTCATAGTCATTTTGATATTAACATCGTTATTTTCTGCAACGTCAATTCCATAAATTAGTCCCATTTCTACAATGTTAAGAGGTACTTCAGGATCCATGCATTGTTTTAATGATTCTTCAATTGCCTGTGCAGAAACTGTACTCATATCAATTGGAACAAATTAAAAAACAATAAAAACTTTCTATTAATTAGCTTCAATTAACCATCGAGTTTTAGAAGATAACTCAAGATTTTAACTTACACTAGATCCAGTACTTATAAAAAATAGATTTATGAGATCATTATAGAGTAAAATTGAAAGCGATAATTATTGCAGCGGGGGTAGGATCAAGGTTAGGGGACTTGACAAAAAATTTGCCAAAACCTTTACTTGATGTTAATGGAAAATCAATTTTAGAGCATCAGATAGAATTATTTCATAAATTTGGGATTAAAGACATTGTTATAGTCACAGGTCATAAAAAAGAAAAATTTAGATTCAGAGATGTAAAGTATATTCATAATCCAAATTATCTTAATGTAGAGCAAGCAGATAGTTTAATGTCAGCAAGAAATGAGATTGTAGGAGATGTTTTAGTTTCATTTGGAGATATTATTTTTGATGAATTAGTTTTAAAACAACTTCTACAATTTGATGGAGAATTAATTTTAGCCACGGATCAAGAATGGGAGGAATCTTATCAAATTAGAACAGAGAATTCAGCAAAATTTTCGGATTTTGTTGCAATTAAAAATAATCAAATAATTAAATTTTTTAAAAATTCAGAAGAATTTCTTGGGAAATGTGATATTGTGGAATTTATTGGTTTAATGAAATTATCTGAAATCGGATCAAGAAAAATTATTCAAAAATATGAAAATTTGGAAAAAACCCATAAAGGTAAATTTCATTATGCATCTTCATTTGAAAAAGCAAAAATTATTGATGTACTTGAAGAGTTACGATTGAACGATATGGAAATTAAAACACAAAATGTTAATGGGTGTTGGTGTGAAATTGACACTAAACAAGATTTAGAAATTGCTAAAAAAATATTCAAATAAAATTAGTGTAAAAAATTTTATTCGTAAAAAAATATAAAATTGTTTATATATTGATATAATTAATGAGAATTCTTTGAAAATTAAAACCCCGTTGAAAATCTATTTGGGTGATTTAACTTACGATACTGTAACTATTTCTGCTGAAGCAATTCCATTAAATATTGGATTTGTTGCAACATACTGCAAAAAACAATTTGGTCCTAATGTTGAAATTTCTCTTTTTAAATATATTCATGAATTAGAAAAAGCAATCAAAGAATCACCTCCAGACATACTTGCATTAAGTAATTATGTTTGGAATAGAAATCTAAGTTATGAAATGCTTTCAATGATGGATGAAATTGATTCAAATGTTTTAAAAGTATGGGGAGGTCCAAATTTTCCAATTGATCCTCCTTCACAACAAAAATTCATGAATAAATTTTCTAAAGTTGACGTTTACGTTCCTGTTGATGGAGAAGTAGGATTTTCTAACATTGTTGAAAGAGTATTAAGAGTTGATTCAAGGGATGATCTTAAAACACAAGTATTATCTGAACCTATTGATGGGTGCGTTATACGTAATTCTGATGGGAAATTACAATACACTATTCCTATAATTAGAATCAAACAACTTGATGAGATTCCATCTCCGTACACCACAGGAATTTTAGATAAATTCTTTGATGGGAAACTTACTCCTATGATGCAAACTAATAGAGGATGTCCATTTCATTGTACTTTTTGTGCAGATGGAAAAGATGAAGTGAATCAAGTGAATAGTTTTAATCTTCAACGAGTTATTGAAGAACTTGAATACATAACTAAACACAAACATAATAAAACACATAACATGATATTTAGCGATTTAAATTTTGGAATGTATCCTAGAGATAGGGATATATCAAAACATCTTGCAAAATTACAAACTGAATATAATTATCCTGATTTTATCTATATCAGTACTGGTAAAAACCAAAAAGAAAAAATCATTGAAGCTATAAAAATATTAAAAGATTCAATGCCATTGTGGATGTCTGTCCAGTCTCTAGACCAAACCGTTTTAAAAAATATTCGGAGAGATAATATTAGTACTGATCAGATGTTAGCATTGCAACCTGCAATCAAAGATGCAGGATTACAAACAAGAGCTGAAGTCATACTGGGTTTACCTGGAGAAACTCATGAAAATCACATGAAAACATTAAGAGATTTGGTAAATGCAAGAATGGATGAAATTCAAGTACATACATGTATGATGTTGGACGGTTCAGAAATGGGTACTCCTACTGAAAGAAAAAAATGGAATTTACAGACAAAATTTCGTGTTCTCCAACGTGATTTTGCAAAATTAAGTAATGGAAAAATTGTTCTTGAATATGAAGAAGTATCCGTTAGTTCTCCACAAATGAGTTTCGATGAATATGTTGATATGAGAATTCTAGCATTTGTAACATATGTGACAAATCGTGGAACCGTTTATGATCCAATAATCAAATTTTTGAGAGAGCAAAACTTGGATGTTTTTGATTATTTCTGTAAAATTAAAGATGACATAAAAAATGCCCCATCTTCAATTCAAAATATTTTTGAGCGTTTTAAAGATTCAACAATAAATGAATTATGGGATTCTCCTGAAGAAATAACTGAAAATTATCAAAAAGATTCCGAATATCAAAAACTATTGGATGGTAAAGAGGGAATTAATGTCATGTATAATTTTCTTGCAATAGTAACAGCTGAGTCAATGGATGATTGGGCGGAATATATTCTGGAAATTGCGTATGATTTTATTAATACTTCAGAAAAAAAAGACAATAATTGGGAAGAAAAATTTCAAGATATCTCAAATTTTTGCCGTGGAACTGCTCATAATACATTAGGAAAAGATCGAATGCAAACTAATCCCTCTTTTGAATTCAAATATGATGTTATGAAATGGTTAGAAGAGACTCATGATGTTAATTTAGATAATTTCCGATTAAAGTATCCTTACAAAATTAGTTTTGAATTAACTGAAAAACAATTCAAATCTGTTCAAGACACCCTAAATGTATATGGTGATACCATGGTTGGAAAAAGTAAAGCACTTAGAATGATATCTAGTACTAATCTATGGCGTCACCCTATTATTAAAAAAAATTAGAAAAATCATTCCAAAATAGGAAATCCAGGCTCAATTGATAATATTTGATATGATCACAACTAAATTATTTTTTTTGTAATTCATAACTCAATGCTGCACAAATACTATATGACCCAAAAATTTTTCCATCCTTAATCATTTTGAGAAATTTTTTAAATTTTATTTTTTTTACGGAAAGTAATTCTCCTTCTTCTAAATCTAGTTCACTAATTTTTATTAAATCAGTTGCAACATAACAATCAATAATTTGTGTATTGTATCCAAGTTTAGGATAAAATCTCATTAGATGTTTAATTTTCTTTGCTTTATACCCTGTTTCTTCCAATAACTCTCGCTTAATTGCTTTCAATGGTGTTTCTCCATCATCCACATTACCAGCTGGAATTTCTAAAACATATCCTAGTGGAAACCTAAATTCTTTAACTAAAATGATTTCATCTTTTTGTAATGCTAATACTGCAACTGCATTTCCTTGCTCAATCATCTCATGTTTTATTCTTAATCCTGTTAGATTTGTCTCAAAATCTACAACATCAATATTTTTCCCCTTAAATTTTTTCTTTTTAACAATATTCATTTCAATAAAATTTTTATTATCTAAACTGATTTAATCATTCGCTTTCATCTCAAGTTATATTATTCAAATTCATCACAACTACATGAAAGCAATTATAGTTGCAGCTGGGATTGGATCACGGTTAGGTGATTTAACAAAAAATTTGCCAAAACCATTAATTGATGTTAATGGGAAATCAATTCTTGAACGACAAATCGAAATTTTCAAAAAATTTGGAATTGATGATATAATAATTATTTATGGATCACATAAAGACAAATTTAACTTTGAACATGTTACTTATGTTGAAGATACAGATGTTTCTAATCATGATCTATTAGGATCATTGATGGTTGCAGAAAAAGAAATGGATAATAATTTAATAATTTCTTATGGTGATATAATTTTTGATGAAGACATTCTATCTCAAATTATTAATTCATCTGAAAATTCTACTCTTGCAATTGACTATGATTGGCAAAAAAAATATCGTAATAGTTCTAATGCATTATTAGATAAAGTTTCAGTTGTGACACTAGAAAATAATTCTATTATTAATATTGGATATTATGAAAATTTTAAAAATTTTAAAAATCTTGTTTTTGGAGAATTTATTGGACTTATGAAAATATCTGAATCCACCATAATTCAATTTATTGAACAATATAATGATCTACAAAAAAATCATCAAGGTAAATTTCATGATTCTCCATCAATACAGTTTGGCATAATAACTGATATGATAAATGAATTATTAAAAAATGGGATAAAATTTTCAGCAGCAAAGATTTCTGGAAAATGGTGTGAAATTGATACAGTAGAAGATTTACAAAATGCAAAGAAATTATTTTAAAAAAATAAATTAGTTTATGGACTAACCAACCCTCGTTTAGAAAGAGGAATATCTAAATCATCTTGAGTTCTTACCTCTTGGAATTTTTTAAGATGGTCCCAAAGAATATTTTTGATTTCAAAATCTTCATCGATTAAATTATTTATCTCATTTGGGTCTTCATGTAAATTGTACAATTCTTTTGAATTGTTATGTTCATTAAAAATTAATTTCCAATTTGAACTACGTATAGATTTTGTATTAGGTTGTTTTGGGGGAGCTCGTTCATTTAATGGATTAGCTGTTTCAGTATAGGCATAGTGTTCTTCATGTTTTCCTCCTTTCATTACATTTAACAAAGATTTTCCATCTAATTCTTCAAAATTTTTATTTTGGGGAATTTTTAAGTCTGCTAGAATTGTAGGCATAAAATCTACATGACTTACCTGATCATTGAATTCTGATGAAGATAGATCCGGTGAACAATAATTTGCAAATGTTTTGATTGTATAATCATAACAAAAACTACCATATGCACGTTCTCCAATTTTCTCTCCAATACTAATACCATGATCTGAAATTACTAATATTATTGAATTTTTAAAAAAATCTAATTCAAAAAGTTTTCCTTGAATAGTTTTTAAATATTTCTCAGCTTGTACAAATAATTTATCATATCTTTCTTTATTTGCAACTTTATTTTCAAAAAACTCTGTACTGAAATTATCAAAAACTTTTAAGACTTGGTCACGAATTCCAGTATGAATTCCACTATAGTGTAAATATAAAAAAAAGTTATTTCCATTATTAAATTTCTCTTTCATTTTTTCAAGTAGTGATACATGTCTAGTTTCTAGATCAACATTACTTTCATCATAAACTTCATAATAGTCAAAATTCTTTTTAGGTAAAACTAAATCTGATATTAAATCAGCACATGTAAAATAATTTTCATCATGCAAATAATCTACCAACGTTTTAAAACGTTGATGTTTAAATCTGCTAGAATGCCAGTAGCTATAACATCCATTCCTGTTACCATATGCACCACTTATCATAGCATGAATTGATGAATTTGTATATGGTGCATATGTGATAGATTGTGAAAAAAATACAGAATTTGGACTGAATTGTTTAATTACTGATGAATTTTGTGCTTCATTTAATCGTCCTCCATCAATACAAATTATAATTACATTTTTTTTCAAAGATATTTTCATAATTTTTTGGTTTATTTATATCATTTTTGATAATTTAAATATTAACTAAAATATATAATATCTTTTTATTATTTTTTAATTTTTAAATTAATGCTACAATTTAAAAACGGTAAAATATTTTAAACTGTATTGTGAATCTTTTACTTTTTTCAATTTTCATATTAACGATCTTATCAATTTCCACAAATTTTTCATATGCAGAGTTTGATGAAAAATTAAATGAGAAATCTATGTTTGGAAAGTCAATTATCAATATTGGTGACTTTGATGGTGATGGAATTACAGATTTAGCAGTTGGAGCTTCTGATGATGATGATGGTGGGTTAAATTCTGGAGCAATTTACATTTTATTTATGAATAATGATGGCACTGTTAAATCACATCAAAAAATTTCAGATACTGAGGGAAATTTCACTGGTAAAATTCGTGAAGGTGACAACTTCGGTCGATCTATAGCAAATATTGGTGACTTTGACGGAGATGGAATTACAGATTTAGCAGTTGGAGCTTATTGGGATGATGATGGTGGGTTAAATTCTGGAGCAATTTACATTTTATTTATGAATAATGATGGCACTGTTAAATCACATCAAAAAATTTCAGATACTGAGGGAAATTTTACGGACATAATTGTAGCTGGTGATTGTTTTGGAAATGCAATTACCAGTTTAGGTGATCTAGATGGAGATGGAATTACAGATTTAGCAGTTGGAGCACATGATAATTACACTCCAGGAACAAAGTATGAGCGAATTGGTGCAGTGTATGTTCTTTTTTTAAATTCTGATGGAACAGTAAAAAATTCACAAGAGATTTCAGATACTGAGGGAAATTTTGGTGTCATTGAATCTTATGCAGCATTTGGTAATACATTATCAAATATTGGGGATTTTGATGGAGATGGAATTACAGATTTAGCAGTTGGATCTTATGGGGATAATGATAATGGGTATGATTCCGGTGCAGTGTATGTTCTTTTTTTAAACATTGATGGTACTGTAAAATCACATCAAAAAATTTCAAGTAATGAAGGAAATTTTGATGTTGTTTTAGAAATAGGTGATAATTTTGGTACTGCTGTTACATCTATAGGTGATCTAGATGGAGATGGAATTACAGATTTAGCAGTTGGTGTAAAAGGAGATGATGATGGTAAGAGCTTTATTCCCGTAAAACTTGGAGGAGAGCCAAGCTCGTCTAAAGGTGCCGTATATATTTTATTTATGAATAATGATGGCACTGTTAAATCACATCAAAAAATTTCTGCAGATTATGGTAATTTTCATGATAAATTACACATAGATGATCGTTTTGGATCTGCCATAGCCAATATTGGTGATCTTAATGATGATGGAGTAAATGACATTATTGTTGGTGCACCTTATGATGATGATGGCGCCATCTATGCATTATTTTTAAATAATGATGGTACCGTTTTATCTTCGCATAAAATCCCTGAAGAGAAAAAAGTAGGTGGAGCATGTTTGATTGCAACTGCTACTTATGGTTCTGAACTTGCACCACAAGTACAACAACTGCGAGAGATTAGAGATAACTCCCTACTAACCACTAAATCAGGTACAAAGTTCATGGAAACATTCAATGATGTGTATTATACTTTCTCACCTTACATTGCAGACTATGAAAGAGAGAATCCTGTTTTCAAAGAGATGGTAAAACTTGCAATTACTCCATTGATTACTAGTTTATCTATTCTAAATTATGTTGATATGAATTCTGAGGAATCAGTGTTAGAGTATGGAATATCATTGATTGTTTTGAATGGTATGATGTATGTTGGTATTCCAGTACTTGCAATAATAATGATTAGAAAATAAATCAAATCTTCATGAATAATCATTGAGGAATTTTTAAAACTGTTCTAATTTTCTTGAATACTAATGAATTATCAATTGTTGTAAGAACGCCTATAATTTCAATAATTACAAATCCTAAATCATCCATAAATGATTATACATTCAAAACCAATAAAGAGAAATAACAAATCTTACAAGAAGTAAGATACAGTAGATCTATGAATTATCAACTTCAAATAATTTTGGGATGGATTCATCATATGGTGCTGTAGCCACACCTTTTTCTGTAATAATTCCCGAAATTAGTTCAGGTGGAGTCATATCAAACGCAGGATTAATCACATTGATGTCATCTGGCGCAGTTTTTTTCTCACCAATCCCAGTTACTTCGCTTCCTTTTCTCATCTCAATGACAACATTCTCTGCTTTTGTTTCAAGATCAATTGTAGATAATGGTGCTGCAACATAAAATGGAATTCCATGTTGTTTAGCCATTGTTGCTACCTGATAGGTTCCAATTTTGTTAAAGACATGTCCAGTTTTTACAATCCTATCAGCTCCTACTACAACTTTATTCACTAATCCATTTGCCATTGAATAACCAACAGCGGTATCAGGAATCAAACTAACATCAAAACCATCATGTTTTAACTCAAATGCAGTCAATCTAGAACCTTGTTGGATGGGTCTTGTTTCAGTAGCAATCACTTTAACATTTTTTCCATTCTCTCTTGTAGCTCGAATTACACCTAATGCTGTTCCATATGCAACAGTAGCTAATGCACCAGCATTACAATGAGTCATGATTGTATCATTGTTTTCAAATAACACAGATCCATTTTTTCCCATGGTTTTGTTAATTTCAATATCTTCATCAGCCATTTTTTTTGCTTCAGAAATGACTAATTCTTTGATATCATCTATAGAATTACCAGTTTTTGCAACATTCATGATTTTTTGTAATCCCCAACCCAAGTTAACAGCAGTAGGTCTAGTTGCAAAAAGAATTTGTTGTGCTTTTTCTAAATCAGATAATAATTTGTCTTTGGTATTTGCATTACTTTGTAAAACTGCTAACGCTAAACCAAAAGCACCAGATACACCAATTGCAGGTGCACCCCTAACAACTAAAGTTTTGATTGCATTTGCAACTTGGTTAAAATCATCAAATTCTACCATAATCAATTGATTTGGAAGTTTTGTTTGATCAATCATTATGACTTTGTTATTTTTCCATTCAACTGTTCTTAAAAAATTTTCATTAGTCTGAACCACAATAAAATTAATGAATTGCCATATTTATAATCAGGGACTGAATTAAATATCAAAACAACTTCTCTCCAATTAAATATGAATAAAGAAAATATTGAAAATTTTGATCCCCAAAAAATGTTGGAAGAATATGACAAATGGCCAGAAATGGCTGAAGAAGCATACAATAGTTTTTCTAAAAATGTAGAATTTAAAAAAATTAATCACATAGTTTTTGCTGGAATGGGTGGGTCTGGTGCAATAGGAGATGTTTTTTCGGCCATTCTATCAAAAACAAATATCCATATTTCAATTGTTAAAGGCTATGTGTTACCAAATACCGTAAACTCTGAAACACTGGTAATAACCACTAGTGTTTCAGGAAATACATTAGAAACAATTTCAGTGTTAAAAAAAGCACATGAAAGAAATTGTAATCTCATAGTATTTTCTTCAGGTGGAATAATGGAAAAAATTTGTGATGAAAAAAATATTACTCATTTTAATGTTAAAATGTCACATTCTCCACGAACATCATTTGTAATATACTTGTACACCATGTTAAAAATTCTAAATAAAGTCATTAATTTAAAAAACGAAGACGTGATTGAATCAATTCAGAAATTAAAAAATCAAAGGGATATAATTAATTCTAAAAATCTTAAAAATAATTTTGCAATAGAATTAGCAAAATGGATTGATAGTATTCCGTTAATTTACTATCCATTTGGATTACAATCAACTGCAATTCGATTCAAAAATTCTATGCAAGAAAATGCAAAAACACATGCTATTTCAGAAGATATTATTGAAGCATGTCACAATGGAGTTGTGGCTTGGGAAAAATTTTCTGAGATAAAACCAATTTTAATTGAAGGAGAAGATGATTTTGAGAAAACAAAAGAAAGATGGATAATAATAAAGGAATTTTTTAATGCTGAAAAAATTGAGTATAAAGAAGTTTTTTCCACTAAAGGAAGTATATTATCAAAAATAGTAAATTTAATTTATTTTCTTGATTATGTTTCAATATATAATGCAATTCATAAAAAAATAAATCCAACACCAGTCAAATCTATTGATTATATTAAAAAAAAATTGTAGTTTTTACAACATTTTAAGAATTAATTGTTAGTAGTAATTTTATAATATCTTCATCACTGATATTTTTAGGATTATTATCAAGATGTTTTCGATCTTTTTGAATTAATACAGCTGCATCATTCAAATCTTGATTTAATTTAATAGGTTTAAACTTTAATTTTTCTACTAAAAATTTGAATCTCTCATAAAATTGTGAATCATTGAATTTATGAGCAATTGTGGTGGTAAATGCTAATGCATGTCCATGAGAAATACCCTCATTAGAAAAAACGTAAGATAGTGCATGTCCCAGAGTTGTTGAGGCGTTACCAAATCCTAACCCACAAATCATGGCACCATATGCCAAATCTTCATATTTTTCATTTATGATAGCTTTTTCTAAAATATCAAATGCTTTCTCGCATAATAATCTGGTATAATTATTTGCAAGCTTACTATCATAAGCTTCTGTACATTGAGCACATGCATCAATTGCAGAATTTTTAATTATTTCCATAGGTGCATCTTTAATAAAATAAGGATCGATTATAGCTATATCTGCCAACAAATCATCACTGTGAAAACTTGTTTTTTTTCCATCTACTTTTAAAACAGAAATTCTAGTTACTTCACTTCCACTACCAAAAGTAGTTGGGATCAAGATTTTTGTTTTTTTTAATTTATTGCCTACAAATTTTGCAACATCTAACGAACTTCCACCACCCAAACCAATAACTGAAGAAAAATTTTGATCGGACTCGGAAAGAATTCTGTTTACTGTTTCCATTGATGGATTAGGTTCAACTTTATCAAATAATTCAAATTTTTCAATTTTTAGATAATCAAGCCATCCTCTGGATTTTGCTCCACCAGAAGTAATCAAAAGTGAGTTTTTTGGAAAATCATAGTTTTGGCAAGAATTTTTTCCAAAAATTATTTTTTTAGGCTGTCTAATAGAAAACATGTGATTAATGTGTAATCGAATATTCTTTATAAGTACAGCAATTATGAATCCTGATAACAGTATGACAAATAGTGAAAAATTAAAAAAAATGTTAGATTCAAAATCAATTGTAAGGGTTGGTGGAGCTTATGATGCATTATCTGCAAAACTTGTAGAAACGTCTGGTTTTGATGCAATTTGGGCAGGGAGTTTTGCCATTTCAGCAACTCATGCACTTCCTGATGCAAGTATTCTAACAATGACTGATTTTCTTAGAGTTGCTGAAAACATGGTTGATGCATGTAATATTCCAATAATTGCTGATTGTGATACAGGTTTTGGAGGACCAGCAAACGTAAGTCATGCAGTAAAAAAATATGAGAAAGCAGGAATTGCAGGAATGAGTATTGAGGATAAAATTTTCCCTAAACAAAACAGTCTTTTAGAAAACTCTAAACAAGAATTATTACCAGAAAAGGAATTTGTTGCAAAAATAATTGCTGCAAGAGAATCAAAAGTAGAAAAAAAATTTATGATTATTGCACGTACAGAAGCATTAATTGCAGAAAAAGGAATGGATGAAGCAATTAGAAGGGCAAAAGCGTATGAAAATGCTGGTGCAGATGCAATTTTAATTCATTCTAAAAAAAATACTCCTGATGAAATTTTTGAATTTTCTAATCAATGGGATGGTAAAATTCCTTTGGTTGTAGTTCCTACATCATATCCATCTGTAAAAGTAAATGAACTTATTTCACATAAAATAAAGATGATTATTTATGCAAATCAATCACTACGGGTCGCACATAACAGTATGTCAAAATTGTTAAAAGAGATTATTCAAAAAGAAAGCATGGATGAAGTAAATATAAACATGTCAAGTATGAATGATATTTTCAAACTTCAAGAAATGTATAAAATTACTGATCAAGAAAAAATAGTTGAAAATGAATTAAAGAGAATGGGATATATCAATTGAATGAAGAATCACAAAGAAATCTTTTTAACTTATTTCTAAAAAAAGGTATAAAAAATTTTGTAGGTGTTCCAGATTCAACTATGAAATATTTTATTGATGAGGGCTTAAAAAAAAAGAAAATTTTGATTGCCACTAGAGAAGAAGAGGCAATTGGTATTGCAACAGGAATGAGTTTATCAGATACTAAAACAGTTGTATTTATGCAAAATGCAGGTTTTGCAAATTCGCTTAGTACTATCACTTCTCTAGTTCAACTTTATAAAATTCCATTAATCTTTCTTATAGGATGGAGAGGGTATCAACCTAATGATGCTCCTGAACATTTTAAAATTGGAAAAATCCAACCCAATTTACTCAAAACGATAGAATTAAAATCAAAAATCATCACAGAGAAAAATTTGAAAACAAATTGTGATTGGTCATTAAAACAAATTAATGAAAAAAAATCATGTGCACTTGTAATTAGGAGATTACATCATGATTAGGAAAGAAGCTATAGAAATTATTTCTCAAATTGTTGGGAACAATCCCATAATATCTGCCAATGGTTTTACAAGTAGAGATTTGTTTGAATCATTTGAAAAAAAATCAAATTTTTACATGATTGGATCTATGGGATTATCTTCTTCGATAGGGTTGGGGATTGCATTAAAAAATTTAAAAAAAACTGTTTTTATTTTTGATGGGGATGGGAATATTTTGATGAATTTAGGATCACTAGCAACTATAGGATCTCTTAAACCAAGAAATTTGATTCACATTGTATTTGATAATGGTTTACACGAATCTACAGGTAGCCAACCTACAATTTCAAAAAAAATTCAGATTGATACACTAGCAAAAACTCTAAAATACAAAACTTACAAAGCAACTACAAAAAAAGAATTAGAAAATACATTGAAAAAAATTAAAAAAGTAAATGGTCCAATTCTAATTTTAATAAAAATTTCTAAAAGTAGGCAAACTAGTAAACGAGTTAATATCGATCCCATTAAAATCAAACAACGGTTTATGGAGTCATTAAACCAATAATTTGACATCATGAAAGCAATTTTTATGACAGCAGAGCATCATTCAAATACAATATGTTAACATTATGAGCATTTTTTACGTTAAATTTCTTAAAATAATTTATAAATCTGATTTAGATTCATCTGAATATGGTCCAAATATTAGATGAAACTGTAAATGATGTGAATTTTGCATGGGATAACAAACTTCAAAATAAGATTGAAAAATTCTCTGTTATTCTAAGTGGTGTTGCTATATCTGAGCTTTTAGAAAATAGAACTAATCTACAAGAAAACTCTAAAAATTTTATTAATTTACGAAAAGAAATTCAAGAATTCAGGAAAATTTTGATTGATGGTTGTGGTTTTTTTGTTATACAAAATTCTTGCTTTACTGATTTTTCTGAAAATGAAAAAAAGTCTATCTTTTCAATTATTTCTGAAATTTTGGGTACTTTGTATGTTCAGAACATCAATAATGAAAAATTTGTTGTCATTACAGACGAAGGTAAATCTATGAAAACAGGAGGAAGATACCATCAGACTAAAGAAGGTGGTTCATTTCATACTGATAGTCCTCAATGGATAAACACTCCTGATTACATTGCATTACTTTGTGTACGTCCCGCTAAAACAGGAGGAACAAGTAAGTTTCTAAGTGCATATTCTATTCATAATAAATTCTTGCAAGAAAATAAAACTCTTTTAGAGCAATTGTATAATAAATTCCATTTTGATAAAAGAGGGGAATTTAAAGAAAATGAATCCCCAACAGTTTTTGAACCTATTTTCGAATACAAAAATAGAACATTAACATTAAGATACTTAAGAGATTATATAGATCAAGGACAGCAAAGACAAAATCAACCTCTTTCAAAAATACAAAATGAATCTTTAGATTATTTTGATAAAATTACAAAAGATGCTGAAATTACAGTTGATTATGATCTTAAATCTGGGGACATGGTATTTTTTAATAATCACAGAGTCCTTCATGGAAGAAATAGTTTTGAAGATCATGATGACGCAAATCTAAAACGATATTTAATTAGAACTTGGATAAAAGATAATAATTTAACTAATTGAATTAATATTATGACTTTTTCATTAGAATGGGATGAACGATATAGATCAAATACGCACATGAGTATTTGGCCTTGGTCAGATCTAGTAAGTTATGTAATGCGATATGCAAAACCAGCAGGAAAACAAACTAAAATTTTAGAACTTGGTTGTGGAGCAGGAGCAAATATACCATTCTTTTTAGAACAAGGTTTCAAATATTATGGAATTGAAGGAAGTAATACCATAATAAATAAACTGAAAAGAAAATTTCCAAAAATTAAAAATAATTTAATAGCAGATGATTTTACTAAACAAATTCAGTTTAAAGAAAAATTTGATCTTGTTGTAGATAGGGCAGCACTTACTCATAATAATACAGATGGAATTAAAAATTGTCTAGAATTAGTTTACGATAAAATGAAAAAAAATTCTATGTATATTGGAATAGATTGGTTTTCAACAAAACATCATGATTATTCAAATTTTGTTAAGAAATTAGATACGTATTCTAGAACAGGATATTCAAATGGATCATTTGTAAATGTAGGTACTGTTAATTTTACTAACAAGCCACAATTACTAAAATTATTTAAAAAATTTGAAATTTTGGTTTTAGAACATAAAGTAACAACTAAAGAAATTCCTGAAAAAAAAATATCTGCTGCATGGAATTTTGTTGCAAGGAAAATAAGTTAAAATTAATTCATTTATAATCTAAAACGATTAATGTAAAATAATTATGAAAGTAGTAGTTCTTGGTATTGGATTTCTAGGAGGATATGTTTTAGATACACTGAAAATTAATGGAATTTCTTCAGAGGGAACAAACTACCAAAATATATCAAACTCCATTAAACTGAATGCAACCAATATTGAAGAAGTAGAAAAATACTTGATTTCAGTAAAACCTGAAACTGTAATTAATTGTGTCGGAATTGGAGATATAGACTTTTTAGAAAAAAACCCCACAATTGCATATAAAATAAATTCAGATAGTGCAAAAAATATTGCAAAAATTTGTAACAAATTAGGAATTTATATGATTCACATTTCTACAGATTCTGTTTTCGATGGTCAAACAGGAATGTATAAAGAAAATGACAAAGTTAATCCTTTGAATATTTATACAAAGTCAAAAATTATTGCAGAGGATTATGTGCAAGATAATGCTAAAAATTCTGTAATTATAAGGACTAATTTTTATGGATTTGATAAAAAAAATAGATGGTTTTTCAATTGGATCATTAATTCATTGTCTTCAGGAAAAAAAATTACTGGTTTCACTGATCTTATTTTCAATCCTCTAGAAATATTTAATCTAAGTAATTTACTAATTGAATTAACTACAATCAAACATGAAGGAATTCTTCATTTATCATCAAATGATTTTCTTTCAAAATATGATTTTATCATGAAAGTTGCATCTGTTTTTAACTTTGACAAAAGTCTAATTGTAAAGGGGAATTCTTCATTTCAGGTCAAACGTCCAAAAAATACAACTTTAGACAATTCTATATCAAAAAGAATTTTGAAAACATCAATAACTCCTCTAGATTTATGTTTGAATAATATTAAACTAAATTTTTTTTAAAATATACTTAACAATTCTATTTCTTTTATTTTTCTATCATATTCCAAGACAATGGTGTCTCTGATTTTATATCTACTTTAATAATTTTATTTATTATTGCTTCATAAAATTTTGGGGCAAGTCCTGTACCCGGTCTTCTGATATCAATCATTTCTTTTTTAATTTTACTACCTGCAGGAATATCAACTAATGATACAATACTTACTCTATTTTCAATTAGATTCATTCTCTCTGATGGTGTGGGTATTTTTTGTCCATTTCCTTGTGCCAATTCTATTTGTCTAACTTTTTTAATCAAATCTTCAAATTGAGATGGAATTAGAGCATGAACATCATCAGCATTGGCGGCATTGTTAGGATGTCTGAAATGTTTTTCAATAACATTTGCTCCCATTATTGCAGCTGCAAATGGGACATCAGTTCCAATTGTATGATCAGAATATCCTATGGGTAATTTAAATTCATTTTTCATAGTTTGAATTGCTTTAAGATTAGATTCTTCAATTTTTGCAGGATAGTCTGAAATACAGTGTAATAATACTAGTTGATTATTACCCGTATCCAATATTGTATTCACCGAATCTTTAATCTCTTCAAGTGTACACATTCCTGTTGACAAAATAATTGGTTTATCAAGTTGTGCTACTTCTTTTAATAAAGGAATGTGACATGCCAAATCTGAACCAATCTTGTAAACGGATAATTCCATTTTTTTCATAAATTCAATATCTTTGATATGACTAGGTGCAGAAAATATTGTCATTCCAATGTCATTAGCATATTTAACTATCTGCATTTGTACTTCTTTTGTAGGTTCAACCTGTTTAAAAAAATCATATTGTGAAATATGACCGGTGACTCCTAAATTAAAAAAATTATTTTTTGTTGTAATGGTTTCAGATTCTAGAGTTTGAAATTTGACTGCATTTACTCCTATTTCCATAGATGCATCAATTAGACGCTTGGCTTCTTCAAAATTCTTAAACAACCCTCCTATCTCAGTAATGAAATAGCAAGGATTACCATCTCCAACATGTTTAGAACCTAATTGAACACTTTTCAATTATTTAAAAAATACTTTGCAATTTAATAAATCCAATGAATCTATTTTATTTCCTTTAAAATACGTGATACTATGATAGTACTTCATCAACCATACTATCTAGGTGACGAAGACTTTTGATTTTAATTCTAATCTTATAACAAAGAACACATGAAAATAATGCAAAAATTATTGCCTAACTACCAAAAAATACAACTTAAGATAATTTCTTAGCTAAAAAAAATCTTAAAAAAAGATTTTCAATTGAAGAATTATTTAATAATATCAAAAACCAGTTTAGATTTTAAACTAAAAGTTTGATGATTTTTTTAGTATCTCTTCAGATTTAGATCCTTCATTAAACAAAAGATCTATTGCCCCCATATGTGAAATGAATGGTTGATAACATTGTGAATATTTGGGATGTTGAAAATTTTGATATTCAACTTTAATGTTATTTTTTATAAAATCATCTTCATTTAGATATGCTTTCCCTAAAATTCCTGAAAGATATTTTTCAGCATTTAATAACTTACAAATATCTAAAATTCGTTCAGATCCTTCCGTTGAAATTTCTAATTCTGAAGAAAACAGAATTTTTGTTTTGATTTCAAATTTTTTCATAAGGAATAATATAATTTCCATGTTAAAATCAATTAAATATTCATAATCTTTTTGATAAAATATGTCCATCTCTTCCCAATATTTATTAAAAAATTCTGCTTTAGAATAATTTTGAACTATAGATTTTGAATGTTTTTCTTTCCACCTTGATGTATTATCGATCTGTATATCTTTCAATATTGTTTTGAATTTTCCAGTTGTTGGTATTGTTAACCACATTTCTCCCTCTTCTGTTCTAATTTTATTTCTATTTTGATGTCCATTTTTTACATATTGAGCATCATCTAAAAAAACAAACACATCAGAAAACTCTATTTTTTTAAAAAATCCCAACCACGGAAGATATCCTGGTTGATGAATAGATACAACTGTCATGAAGTTAATTAATTCCTCTTCTAATTAATTGTGACATACATACTAATTTTTCATATCCTCACTTTAGAGATACTGATCTAAATCAATCTTTGATGAATGATACAATTACATAAAATAATAAATATTTCACTACTAAATCTAAATAAAAAATTTCAAAAGTTTTAATTTTAATTATTTTAATCATTTTTGATGTCTTCAGTAGGTGTAATTATTCAAGCTCGAATAAACTCAAGTAGATTACCAGGTAAAGTAATGAAAACCATTGATACCAAACCTATGTTATCTCATGTATTAAATCAAGTTAATAATTCAAAAAATGTAGATATAGTAATCTTAGCAACAAGTGATCAATCTGATGATGATGTGATTGAAGAATTTTGTAAGAATCAAAATCAAATATGTTTTCGAGGATCAAAAAATGATCTTTTAGATAGATATTACAAATGTGCAAAACAATTCAATTTAGATATCATAGTCAGAATAACTTCAGATTGTCCATTAATTGATCCTGAATTAATTGATAAGATGATAAGTCATTTTATGAAAAATGATAATGATTATTATTCTAACAATTTTGAAAAAATTAATGGGAATTGGGAAAATTCAAAATGTAATTTTCCACAAGGAATGACAGTTGAAATTTGTACTTTTTCCACTTTAGAACGAGCATGGAAATCTGCTTCTAGTTTATCCGAGCGAGAACATGTATTTCCTTATGTACAATTTCATCCCGAATTATTTAATTTAAAAAATGAAATTTTTCATCATGATCTTTCTTACATACGATGTACTGTAGATCATCCTGAAGATCTTGAATTTATTTGTAAAATATATGAATTAATGCCTAAAAATTTAGATTATATTACAATTTCAGAAATTGAAACAATTGTAAAACAACATCCTGAAATAGTCAAAATTAACAATTTCATCGATTTTGAGGAGGGTTTCAAGATATCGTTAGATAAAGAAAGAAACCTCAAGAAATGAAATTTTTCAATTTTTATATCACGTAATTCACAAAAGGATATTGAAAAAAATTAAAATTCATGATCCATATATATCACAAAAAGAAAAAAATCTTCTAAATTCAACTTTTCAAAGTCATAACTGGTCTTTATCATATGGAGGAAAAAATATTCAAACTCTTGAAAAGAAATTTACAAATTATATAGGGTGTGATGAATCTGTTGCAGTAAATTCTGGCTCAGCTGCACTTGAATTATCTTTATCATTACTTAATTTAAAAAATAAAGATGTGATCTTGCCTTCTCTTTCTCATGTTTCTTTAGCTAATTCTGTTGTGCATAATGGTGGAAATCCAATATTTGTAGACATTAACTTGGAAACTCTAAATATTTCAGAAGAGAATATCAAAAAGAAAATTTCTTCTAAAACGGGATTGATCTTACTTACTCATTTTGGTGGCTATCCATGCAATATTTCAAAAATTTCTAAATTGGCTAAAAAATTTAAAGTACCCATAATTGAAGATGCTGCACTTGCAACTGGTTCTTCATATAAAAATAATAAAATTGGAACACATAGCTTCGCGGTGTGTTTTAGTTTTCATCCGGTAAAAATTCTTTCTGCTCCTAAAGGTGGAATGGTTTGTCTTAATGGGTCACAAAGTAAAAAAAATAAAAAACTGTTGGTAGCTAGAAGAAACAATGGCATTATTGACAAAAACAATTATCAAGTAGATTTTCCCGGTTGGAATTATTACATGGATGAATTTTCTGCAGTTTTAAGTACAAGTCAACTATCCAAAATTTCAAAAATACTAAAAATTCGCAAAGAAGTTGCAAAACGCTATTTTAATGAACTTAATATTACTAAAAAGATGAAATTTTCTAGTTCGTGTGCTTACAATTTCTATTGGATATTGGTTCCAAATAAAAATACAATCTTATCCAAAATGAATAGGAAAAATATTGAACTAGTTACATACCATCCCCCAATTCATCATTTTAAATATTTCAACAAGAGACAAAAACTTCCAAATACAGACAAGACATCAAAATCCTTAGTTTTATTACCTACTCATCCAAATTTATCCTCAAAAGAGATTGATTTGATAATAAAAAATGTTAATAATTTGGTTTAGTTTTGAATTATCTCATGAAACAACAAAGGAAAAAATTTAATATTTTATTTCGTACTTATGGTGGTAAAACCAAAAATAAACAAACAGGAATTGGTCATGTAATTCGCAGCATCAATCTTGCTCAAAAATTAAAACATGATGCTAACATTTTCTTTTTGGTTGAAGATTTTGGTGGTGCTAAAGAAGTAATTGATAATTATCATTTCAAATTTTCATCTAAAATAAAAAAAGAGATTGGATATAAAGAAGAAATTAATCTTTTAACAAAATTTATTCAATCTAACAATATTGATTTTGTAGTTGTTGATCAACACAAAATTTCTGATCAAATCATCAAAAAATTAAACAATTATACTAAAACTCTTGTAATATCAGACTTGGAAAAACTCAATTTTTCCTCAGATATTATTGTAAATGGGTTTGTGGGTTTAAAAAATCAAAAAAAATATACTAATCACCAATTACAGCTTTTAGGACCAAAATATCAAATTCTCAATACTAATTTTTCCAAATTACATAAATCTAAAAAAATATTTGATTTACTAATCACAATTGGTGGTCTTGATGAATGTAATATTTCAGAATTTATTCTAAATTCTCTCAATGACAAACTCGAATATTTAAAAATTAAAATTATACTAGGTCCACTTGTTAAGAAAACAATTTTTATAAAGAATTTAGAGAAAAAGTTTCCAAAAAATCTAATTGTCATTCACTCTACAAATAATATGGCAAAAGAAATTTCTCAAACCAAGTTTGGAATTACCTCAGGTGGAATTACTTCATATGAATTTGCATCTCAAAATATTCCTTTTGCTATTATCTGTGATGATATTCATCAAATTCCCACTGCAGAAAAATGGAATAAGTTAAAAAAAGCAGTTTTTCTAGGATACTTTAACAATTCAAACAAATTACACATTCAAAAATTATTGGTAAATCTTACAGAGAGAAAAATTTCTTTCAAAAAATCTAACACTAAATTAATTGATGGGTTAGGAAGTTCAAAAGTGTGTTTTGAAATACTTAATATGCTTCAAAATTCCAAATGATACATGTCAAAAATATTAGTTGTATCAGCTCATCCTGATGATGAAATAATAGGAATGGGAGGTACATTGAAAAAACTTTCTAAAAAAAATTCTATTTCTGTTCTTTTTTTAGCTGATGGAGTAACTGCTAGGAAAAAAAGTGGATATGAAAATGTAGTTACTTATGAAATTTCAAAAAAGGAAGAAAATAAGATGAAAAAAGAAATTGAAATTAGAAAAACACATGCAAAAAATGCTCTGAATTCTATCGGAGTAACTAAAATGAAATTTCTTGATCTTCCTGATAATGAATTAGATTTAGTTCCTTTTCTAAAAATTGTTAAAATAGTAGAATCTGAAATACTGACTTTCAAGCCCGAAATTATTTTTACACATCATTTTAATGATCTTAACATAGATCATAGATTAGCATATGAGGCAGTCCTTACTGCATCTAGGCCTATCTTCAATTCCACTGTGAAATCTATTTTTTCATTTGAATCTGTATCTTCATCAGATTGGAAAAAACCCTACAAATTTAATCCAAATGTCTATGTAGATATTTCATCTCAGTTATCGGAAAAATTAAAGGCTCTATCTTTTTATAAAAATGAAATTAGAGAATTCCCACATCCACGTTCAAAGAAAACTATTGAGTCAATTGCATATAGGTGGGGTAGTCTCTCGGGATTTCATGCAGCTGAAGCCTTTGAATTAATTATGAGTAGGCTTGATAATACTTCAAATTTATTTAATTAATTATATTTCTAATTGAATTAAATGATGCATTATAAAAGTAAAATTAAACTCCTCATAACAGAATAAGTTGCCAATGAAATTATCTCCATTCCAATACACTGAATTCTGAGATTGATAAAATAATTCACACAGTAAAAAATTTGCATAGTTGTTGAATTTATCAGAATGAAAAATTCATCGTAAGCTTATTTTACCCAATAAAGAATTAACTAATATGTTCAAGGGTAAAAAAATTCTAATTACTGGAGGAACTGGTTCATTAGGTAAAGCACTTGCTAAAAAATTATTAGAATTAGATGCAGATATTGTTAGAATTTTCAGTAGGAATGAAAATAATCAGACCACAATGGAATCAGAATTTGATGATGATAGACTGCGTTATTTTATTGGTGATGTAAGAGATTTACCAAGACTAATCAAAGCCATGGAAGATGTAGACATAGTCTATCATGCTGCTGCATTAAAACATGTTCCAGTTGTTGAATACAATCCATTTGAAGCCATTAAGACAAATGTTTTAGGATCTCAGAATGTTATAGATGCTTGTCTTCATGAAAATATTGAAACTGTTGTTTGTGTAGGTACAGACAAAGCAGTTTCACCACTTAACACATATGGTGCAACTAAATTACTAATGGAAAAATTATTTGTCACAGCTAGTAATTATACCAATCGAGAACGACACAAAACAAAATTTATTGCTATCAGATATGGTAATGTATTGGGAAGCAGCGGTTCTGTTGTACCCACATTATTGAAACAAATAGAATCAGGTAGAAACATCACCATAACAGATCCAAATATGACCAGATTCAATATCACCATGAATCAAGCTTTAGATTTCATCATAAGATCCTCAAAAAAAGGAAATGGAGGTGAAGTATTCATACCTAAATTAAAAGCATATTCTTTAGGAATTCTGAAAGAGGCAATTTTGGAAGTGTTGGAAAAAGATGTGAAAACTGAATTAATTTCTGTTAGACCGGGTGAAAAATATCACGAGTCCTTAATCAGTAGTGAAGAAATAAGAAATACATTTGAAGATAAAGATGATTATGTAATTCTTGAAGATAGCTTACAGAATAATATTAAAACAAAAAAATCAACTTTAACAAACCAATACTCATCGGATGTGGTAGAATGCCTTACAAAAAAAGAATTGAAAAAAATTCTAATTGAAGAAAAACTTGTATCAACAAAGTGATTTCATAAAGTGTTAATAAAATTCTTCAATTTTTGAGATTTACCTTGTATATTCATCTCAATTATTTCTAATAAATTAAAAAAGACCCCAAATGACCAGTTTTGTCAAAAAATATTTTAGCAAGTGAAAAATTTAAAATATTATAATGTTAAATTTAGCATACATAGGTACAGGCCCCATTTCAGATTTTCACCTACCAGTATTAAAAAAAGCCGGATTTAACATATCATCTATATCATCACAAAAAAACTCTAAAAATATTCAAAAGTTTGCTCAGAAATTCAATATCAAAAATATTATATCAGATTGGCACGAACTTCTCAATATTATAGATAGTTATGATGCAATAATGCTTGCAGTAAAAACAGATGTAACTTTTGAAATTCTGAATCACTTAATAGAATTAGATAAGCCCATACTTGTTGAAAAACCTGTTTCGATAAAATCTAAAGAAATTATCAAACTTATACAGAGAAATAATAAAAAAGTCTTTGTAGCTTATAACAGACGATATTATGCCAGTACTGCTTGGGCAAAAAACTTTATAGAATCCAAATCAAATGTTAGTGCAACTTTTTTTATTCCTGAAATACATCATTTGAATTTCTATCATAACAGCGCACATATCATAGATCTAATGAATTATTTTTTTAAGGATTTACATCTGGACTATGCTAATAACTTCATTACTGATAAAAAATTATCAGGTTTAACAGCGATTTTTAAGACTAAAAGAGGAGATGTTATTAATCTCATTTCAAATTGGAATGCCCCCTCTAATTTTAAAATAGAAATAATTCATCAAGATGAAAAAATGGAATTATTTCCAATTGAAAAAGCATATTTCTACAAAGGAATGCGAATTATTGAGCCAACTACAGAAGATCCGATTAGAAAATATGTTCCTAAATTAATTATGAAGAGCAAAGAGGGTAAAATGGAAGAAAATTTTAAGCCAGGATTTTACAAACAGGCAAGTGTTTTTTATAATTATGTAAAATACAATCAATATGATGAGCGAATGTGCACTCTAAAACAATCAAAAGATGCTATAGAAATTATTGAAAAATTGTTACCTATTAAATTTTAAGATAAATGCTCTTGGTGTTGTTTAATTTTTTTGGCATACTCTAAACCTAATTGGTCAAACTCTGATTGATGTTTTTGTAAGAAGCCATCCATTACAGGTATTTCAATTTCAACATCTGAATAAAACCCACCGTAAAAAAAAGTATGATGAGAATCAGTATCAAATCCCATCCAGTTAAATTCAAACGAATTTTTATCAATCAAATTAACATATGAATTTAGATCATCAAGATCAATTTTTTTAGTTAGTTGTGAACGTATAGCACCAGGTAGATCTCCAATATTTTTTAAGAAATAAACAGATTTTAGTTTAGAATAAAGAGTATCAACAAAAGTGATACTTGGTTTTTCATAAAACGCAGCTTCTAGTCCCGTAGTACCACCTGGAGTGATTACAAGAGAACATTTTTTCAAAATATCATAAGGTGCAGTTAATGGATGAAGTAATTTGACGTTTGGTAATTCCATAATTCGCTTGTAAAATGATACAGGTCTCCAATCACGAGTACTCATTGCTGGATGATCTTTTACATAGAGTTTGTAACCAATTGGTAATGATTTTACTACATGTACTAGTAATTCAAACTGATTTGTGTAAAATGGAGATGCAATAAGTAAACTTCTTTCGGGTTCTGTGATCATTGGAAAGAAAATAAAAGGCTCATCATCTAGTTTTCTTGATAGATTTTTGTTTATGAAATTTATTCGATAATTTTTTTTTATTATAGCTCCAATGTAATTAAAAAGCACACGTAGTTTTGTTCTTCCAAAATATGTATAATGTGTTTTTAGATTTGTATTTTTGGAAAATAGAAGAAAGTTGAAAGCTGCTTTAAAGAATTGTAAATTAGATTTTTGAAAATTTTCAGAGTATTGAGTTGCTCCTTTAAAAGAATCATGACCTTTTAAATAATTTTGAAGTTCTTCAAGTGTTCGTGAAGTATTACTTGAAGGTAATTCATCAGCGTAATCAAGAATCTCTGCTCCTTCAGAAACCATACATCTTTGACCAAATGTTGAACCAATCATCATCAAAACTTTGATACCTTTAGCTTTGCACATTTCATAAAAAATATGCATTCTTCCACTATTGGTTACAGGCATTAGTAAGAAATCTGGATTGATTTCATCTAAAACATTTTCAAATAATTTACAACTTTGTTCAATAATTGATAATACTTCATCGGAGGTAAATTTATAAAAATCATTATACTTGAAAAAAATTCTATCATTATATGCAATTTTCCAAATATCTATTTTGTAATTTTTTTCGATATACTTGAGATATTCTATATCTGGTTTTTTATTTGGAGAAATATGATCATGGTAAAACCATTTTTTTTGGTATTTTACAAATGACTGTTCTTGAAAGAATTTTTTAGGTCTATTAGGAATATCAATAATAGTAAATAAATCACAATTATGTTTTTCTTGAAGATTTTTTGCAATTCCAAAAGCAGACAGATCAAAATCCTGCCAGTGAATTACTTTTGAGTTCATAGTTGAGTTTTCCAAAATTTTATAATTATTCTTGAAAATGTCGTTGGGATATAGAAATGATGATCATATTTTTTGGGGTTGTATGCTATCGGAATCATTAAATCATTATGAATGTCAAAATATACAAAAATAAACCTTATTCAAAGAATATTCATTCAAGAAATTTATCTTAGGCTCACGTTATATTGTGTTTGTAAGAATGAGTTAAGGTTTTAAAATAATTATGTGATTGTCAAGTAGCATCCACAAAAGATGATTTGAATTCACTCCAAGGAATTAAGATTGCAAAAAGTTTGATTCAGAATTGGGTTAACATGTGTCGTGAAATGTTAATGAGAGATGTAAATTCGTATTTGTTTTATAGAATATGATTTGTAATGAATTTGATTATTAATTATAAATATAAACAAAATATACAATAATTTAATAGCTTAAGAATAAACCATTAAATTGAAATGCAAAAACATGGTAAATCTTCTAATCATTTATTTAATATAAAAAAATCCTTTTTTCAAAATAATGATGAATTATTAAAACAATCAATAGAATATTCAAAAAAATATAAAGAACAACCTGTCCGTTTAACTTGTAAAAATTGTAATGAAAAATTATCTGAAATAATTTTCACAAAATTTGAAATAGATTATTTTCTTTGTCAAAATTGTGGACATATTAGTGGAGGTCACGAAGATACTGTAGATTTTTGTAATTCCATTTATGCAAACGATAAGGGTGCTGATTATGCTAAACGTTACAATCATGATGATCTAAAATCATACCAAAATAGTGTAAATACAATTTATCTTCCTAAGGCTCAATTTCTAATTGATGCTTTAAATGAAGAAGAAAAATCTGTAGAATCCCTTTCATTTTTAGATATTGGTGCAGGTTCTGGATATTTTTTGTCTGCATTAAATAAATTAGGACTTGATGACATTTCAGGATTTGAAGTTTCTGAAACTCAAGTTCAATTTGCAAACAAAATGAATAATTCTCAATTTGTTAAACTATGTAACCTACATGATATTAAAAATATCATTAGTAATACTAAACACAATGTCATTTCTTTAATTGGAGTATTAGAACATCTTCATAATCCTATTGAAATATTACACGCAATAAGAAAAAATCCTAACATCAAATATCTTTTTATTTCAGTACCAATGTTCAGCCCAACTATCTTTTTTGAATTATCTTTTCCAAATATTATGAGTCGACATTTAGCAGAAGGGCATACACATCTGTATACTGAAAATTCTTTAGATTGGATATGTAAAGAATATGGTTTTACAAAAATCTCGGAATGGTGGTTTGGTTTAGATATGATGGATTTATTTCGCTCAATAGATATTACACTGTCTAAAAAATTTTCTAAAACTTCGCAAGAAACATGGAATAAAATATTTTCGCCATTGATAGATGGTTTACAATTAGAAATTGATAAACATCATTTATCTTCTGAATGTCATATGATTTTTAAAGTCATTAATTGATCTTAAGCAATATCCAAACAATACCGTCAACTATTCTATATCACATATAATTTAACAATTAAAAAGACTGATTTGAAATAGGTTCATTCAAGGAATTTATCTCAGGCTCACGTTATATTGTGTTTGTAAGAATAAGTTAATGCTTTAAAGTAATTATGCGGTGTACCAATATCAAACCATTGTTTTGTCATTTTTAATGCGACAACGTTTTCATTCCAATTAATCAATGTCTTAATTGCATCTGTAACTTGTAATTCTTTGTTATGTCCAATCTTAGTACGTTTTAGAGCATCAAAAATATTAGGTTTAAATGTATAAACAGGAAGAATTGCTAAATTACTTTTTGGTAGTTTAGGTTTTTCTTCAACATTAAAAACAATGTTTGTATTATTTTTCTTTTGAATTTCTGCAATACCATATCCTTCTAGATGTTTTTTAGATTGAAGTAGTAAACTACATGATGGATTTTGTGTTTTTTTAGACAATTTAATTAACTGAGGAATAAAATCATAATTAGGAAAATATGTATCACCTGCATGAAGAAGAAAATCTTCATCTACAAATTTTTTTGCAGAAAGTAATGCATGACCAAATCCCATTGGTGTAGGTTGTTTTATCCAATGTATCTCACAATTCTCGATTTTTTTATATAAATCAGATAAAGTTTTGATGAATCTTTTATCGTAAAAAGAATTTCTTTTTTTTAGTAGACTAATAAATGACTCATCAACGGACATATGATGTAAAATAGAAGATTTTGTTTTTGAGCCAACTATAATACAAAATTTCCTAAATCCATTATTGTATAAATTAGTGAATATTAATTCAATAAGAGGTCGTAGCATTGGATCACCATCATCATATGCTTTATCATATAATGGCAACATGGTTTTTGGACTTTCTTTTGTAGTAGTTAATAGTCTAGTTCCCAATCCACCCGTAGTAATAACAGCTGTTTTCATGATCAAGAAGAGTATTTTCCTATGTTTTAATTCTTCAGTATAAAAAAATACTTGAGCCTATTCAAAATTATAAAAAATAATTCTCTTGAATCATTTGGAGATGTATTAAAAGGGCCACAAATCATTATAGATACACTAGATGTGTTGAGTGGAAATATGGAGTCTTAATGGTGTCTACTTTTAGTTCTCATTAAATAAAGTAAATATATTTTAAGTGTGCACAAATTAAGGTTGTAATGCCAAAAGCAAAAAATGAACTAAAACTATTATTTGTTAATGTTTGTTTAAGACCAGGCGGGTATACCAAATTTCTCCCAGTAGGATTAAGCTCAGTAATGACATACTTTAAAGAAAATGATTATAAATTTACATTATTAGATATTGATATCAATGAATATGATGATGTATATGTTGAAAATTATATAAAAGAAAATAAATTTGATTTTATTCTTTATGGTACTATTGTAACTCATTACAAATGGGTAAAATGGTTTACAAATATGATTAAAAAACATCAACCTGAAACAAACGTCATTGTTGGTAATTCTGTTGCAGGAGCCCTTCCAGAAGTATTTTTAAAAAATACTAAAGCAGATATTGTTGTTACAGGGGAAGGAGAAATTTCAGCTTACGAATCAGTTGAAGCAATTCGTTTAGGAAGGGATTTTGAAACTGTACCAGGAATATCTTTTAGAAATAATCAAGGTGAGGTTGTCAATAATCCTGCTAGAGTTGCAAGTAATATTAACGAATTACCTCAAGTTGATTTTAGTTTCTTTGATGTTGAAGCATATATTCAAAAAGCAGATAACTTCCCAGATAAAGATGACAAGCCTGAAGAAATGCGTTCATTCCCAGTTATTACTGCTAGAGGATGCGCATTCAAATGTTCATTTTGTCATTATGTTTTTTGGAATGACCCATATAGAAATAGATCTCCAGAATCAATTATTGCCGAAATTAAACAAAGAATGCAACAATATAATGTTAATTATATTCACTTTTGGGATGATCTTAGTTTTGCTTCAGCAGTTCAAGCTGAAAAATTTTGTGATGCAGTAATCAAATCTGGATTAAAATTTAAATGGATGGCAACTGTTAGAGTTGATTTATTTGCTAGATCAAGATTATCTGATGACGATTCTTTGAGAGTTGCAAAAAAAATGAAAGAATGCGGATGTTATTCTACAGGATTTGCATTAGAGTCAGGCAATAAAGAAATTTTAGAAATGATGAATAAAAAAATTGATGTTAATGATTTTTACAAAACAGTCTATGCCTTAAAGAAAGTTGGAATAATTTGTCAAACTAGTGTTGTTTTTGGTTATCCTGTAGAAACTAAAGAAACTATCAAGCAAACTTTTGATCAATGTTTGAAAGCTGGTATATACCCAAGTATTGGATTTCTATTACCATTGCCCTATACTGTAATGTATGATTATGCAAAAGCAAATGGTTTCATTACAGATGAAGATAGTTATTTAGATTCCATTACTGAAAGACAGGATATTTGTCTAAATATGACTAAAATGTCTAATGAAGAAATAATGAATGAGATTGAAATGGGTGCTGAAAGATTGAATGAAGAATTAAAAGTGGGATTGGAAAAGGGTTCATTCATTAAAACTAAAGGATATAAAAATCAGAAAATCACTAAAAGACTTGAAGTACCACAAGAACAAAATATTGCAAGTCTGGGTAATAAATCCACAGAGAATCCTAAAAAAATGAAACGTAATAGAAATGATGTTAGTTTCAATTATTCTAAAACCGATTTTAAATTTGAAGATAATAGTTGATCAAAAAAATTATTTAAAATTAAAATTTTGAAATTAATCATCACAAAACTGATTAAATGTAAAAGACTTGTTTTATTTAGATCCTGTTTAGAGTCCAAATATCTTTAAGATATTTGTAAATTTACTTAAAATTTCATTAATCATTGAATTTTCTGCCAAACTGCAGTCATCATGCTACCAGAAAATGTAACTGATTGTTTAATTTGATCTTGTTTACCTTGAGAAATAAGAACGATATCCTCTTGAATTTTTGTAAAATCTTCTTCAGGATTAGCATATGGTGTTTCTTCATATTGATAATGTTGATCAATTAATGACATTCCAAAAGTTTTCAAAACTCGTGAAAGTAAATCCACCGTAAAAAAATGAATGTGAGCTAAAGGAGTAAAAAGATGCCATTTTTCTCTATATACATCAAATGCAAATGAGTTACCCACAGGTGTTGCAGTTATGAAAAGAAACCCATTTGGTTTTAAAACTTCAGCACATTTTTTTAGAACTGAAATTGGATCTGAAAAATGTTCTATAACTCCTCTAATCACTACAAGATCAAATTTTTCTTCAAATGAAATTTCTGGAAAATAACCAATACTTACAGGAATATCATATTCGGACTTAGCAAATTCTGCAGCATCCTTATCAATCTCAACTCCTTGTCTTTCCCATTTTTTAGGATCAAAAACACTTAGAAATTGACCTCCTGAACATCCAACATCCAACATTTTCCCATGATTAATGAATTTTGTAATCCAATCATGATCAATTTTATACATAATTTTTCGTTTTTCAAAAAGTTCTTTTTCATCTAGTCGATGTGTGAAATAATCTTGATAGACTTTAGATAAACCCTCATCATTTAGGTGAGGATTCACTGAAATCATTCCACAATCTTTACATTTTTTTGCTTCAAGATAATCTAACTTAGCCCATGCTTCAAGATTTTTACCATTACAAATAATACAAGATCTAAGTTCTCCAAGATATTTTTTTAGTTCATTAGGGGCAGGAAACAATCAGATCACTATAAATTTCAAATTTTCTAGACCAATCCTATTCAAAAACATTTCTATAATAACAGAATTTAGGTTTTTATCATCTTTAGTATTTCTTTAGATACTCTTTGAGAACCTAATCCATCAACTAAGTTACTTTTATTTAGAATAATTTTATTTTGCATTAATTGGTTAAGAAAAATGTCAATTTTCTTTGAATCTTTTTGAATAAATCCTAGATTTTTAGCAATTTTTCTTTTATGCCATTCTTTTGCCGTGAAAATTTGATGTTTATATTGACATACAATTGCAAAAGGTATGTGTAAAGTGGTAAATTCATAAGTTGTTATCCCTCCAGCACAAATACCAAATTTTGTACTAGAAATTTCTTTTTTCATGTTATTTGTTTTATTAATAATTGTAATTTCATTATTTTTTGTAACAAATTTTTTGAGTGTTGATGGTTTTTTTGTTGCATGGCCAAGAATTATTTTTATTTTTATTTTTTTTTCATATTTAATTATTTTTTTAAGAATAATTTCTAAGAGATTATTTGCATCAAAACCCCCTAACGTAATTAACAAATCATATTTTTTTTTGTAATTTTGTATCTTGTTATATTGTTGGTGTAATATTTGGTATTTTGGACCAAGCAAACACTTAGTTTTAAATTTATTTTTTGTAATTTTATTATTAAATCCTATAAAACCATCAATAACAAGATCTGCATTATATTCAATATTCTTCAAATCAGAAATTACCACTACATGAACGATTTTTTTCAGTACCTCAATATACCGATTTGTTAATCCATATTTATCTACGATTAATATAGAAATATTATTTTTTAGAATATGTGCTGTTGTTTTTTTAATGTCATCATGTACAGATAATCCTGGAATTAAATTGAATATTTTTTTAAAACCATGTTCTTGTAATACTGGAGAGACGGAACCATAATCTTCAATTAAAAATTGAATTTGATGAGGTTTTAACTGATAACCCAGATTAATGCATCTAAAAACATGTCCTAAACCTAATTCTTTCTTACGAATTCTACCACCTGAAGTTCTAAAGAGGATTTTTTCCATATTAAAGAATTAATTTATCTTTCTAGCTGGAGTTCCTACCCATACTTCATTTGCTGGAATACTTTTGTTTACTAAACTATTTGCTCCAACTGTAGCATTTTCTCCAACAATAATTCCTGGCATTATAACTGAGTTTGAACCTATCTTACAACCTTTTTTCAAAATGATTTTTCCATTTTTATTATCAATTGTAGATACACTAAAAATAGAACAACTCCATCCAATTTTCACATTATCTTCAATTGTTATTCCCTCTTTAGCATCAATAATTGTAAATGAACCAATTTCTACTCTTTCTCCAAGTATAAAATTTTCAATACCTATTACTCTCCAATACCATTGAGTCATACCATTCTCATCATAAGTTGGTTTGGTCCATGTTTTCATTCTTTTAAAATTGGATTTTCTTTTTAAAAATCTTTAATATCCATGTTTTATAGGTTAATTAAAATTCAGAGAAAAAATGAACGTTGAAAAAATGAATGATTTATCCGAAAAAGTTGTGTTCTTAACAGGTGCTGCAGGTCTATTAGGAACACAATATGCATCTGCACTAAGCAGTGCTGGTGCAAATGTTGTTCTTGCAGATATTAATTATATCAAGTGTAAAAAAATTGAAAAAGAATTAAAGGAAAAAAATAATGTATCGCCATTTTCTATTAAAATGGATATTTCTAATAAAAAATCCATAGACAATGCAATTACTAAAGTTATGAAAAAATTCTCAAAAATAGATGTTCTTGTAAATAATGCTGTTTTTCCAGAAACACAAAAAGAACGTAGTATACAATTTGAAAAATTTCCCTTAGAATTATGGAACAAAATATTTGCTGTAAATGTAACTGGTGTTTTCTTATGTAATCAAAAAATTGGTTCTATTATGGTAAAACAAAAAAAAGGTTCTATCATTAACATAAGTTCTATGTATGGTGCTGTAGCTGCTGATCAAAGAATTTATGGAAATAGCGGTCTCAATTCAACTGCTGCATATGCGGTTACCAAAAGTTCATTGTTTAATTTTACAAGGTATTTGGCATCATATTGGAGAAATACCGGAGTGCGAATAAACACATTAACACTTGGAGGTGTTGAGAACAATCAAGATCCAAAGTTTATTCAAAAATATTCAGAAAAAACAATGATCGGTAGGATGGCAAAGAAAAATGAATTTACAGGTGCTTTGATCTTTTTAGCATCAGATGCCTCATCATATATGACTGGTTCAAATATGGTAGTTGATGGAGGTTGGACAGCATGGTAAATTTTTTATTAATGCAGAAATTTTATTTAAATAGATTTTTTGGAAGACAAAATTATGTTTAAAATTAATTCCATTACATTAAATGATAAAGAAACATTTGTCATAGCTGAAGGGGGATTAAATCATAATGGAGATGTGGATATTGGTAAAAAGCTAATAGATGCAGCAAAAAAATCTGGAGCAAATGCCATTAAATTTCAAACCTATAAAACTGAAAATTTTGTGAGAGAAACAAATCAATACTTCAATGTATTTAAAAATGCAGAATTAACATTTGACCAGTTTAAAGAATTAAAAGATTATGCAAAAAATATAGAACTGACATTTTTTTCAACCCCTTTTGATATTGAAAGTGCAGAATTTCTTTATGAATTAGATGTACCATGTTTTAAAATTGCTTCATCTGATTTAACAAATTTGCCTCTAATTAGTAGAATTGCCAAAATGCAAAAACCAATGATAATTTCTAGTGGATTATCTACTTTGAATGAGATTGAAGATGCTGTAAATTGTTGTTTATTTGAAGGAAATAGTCAAATTGCTTTATTACATTGTGTAGCAAATTATCCAACACAACCAAACGAAGTAAACATGAATGTGTTAAACACTTTAAAAAAAACATTTGATTTTCCAATTGGATATTCAGATAATGGGGAATCCTCACTTGTTGATATTGTAGCAGTAAGTATGGGAGCAAATATTATTGAAAAACACTTTACGTTAGACAAAAATATGTCAGGACCGGATCATGGTTTTTCTATAGACCCAAATGGGTTAAAATCATTAATTTCTCAGATTCATGAAATTGATCAAATGAAAGGGGATGGAATAAAGATTCCTCAGTATTCTGAGATAGAAAATAGACTTGCAATAAGAAAATCCATTACTGCCAATCGAGACTTACAACAAGGTGAAAAAATTCAAGAAAAAGATATCATGATTAAAAGACCTGCTGACGGAATTGAACCCAAATATCTTTCATCAATTTTAGGAAAAACCATAAATGTAGATATTAAAAAAGATTCTCCAATTTTCTGGTCAAATATTTCTTGAATAAACTAGTGATAAAATATGAAACCAATTTGTTTAATCTGTGCAAGAGGAGGTTCAAAAGGGATACCAAATAAAAATATTAAAATTATTTCAAAAAAACCATTAATTGCTCATACAATTACATCTGCAATTAATTCAAAATTATTTAGTCATGTAATAGTTTCTACGGAAGATAAAAAAATTGCACAAATTTCAAAAAAATATGGTGCGGAAGTTCCTTTTATTCGTCCAAAAAAATTATCTTCAGATACTACGTCTGTAGGAGATGTATTCATTCATGCAATCAAAAAATTATATTCATTAGGATATGAATTTGACATATTTGTAAATAGAGATTGTACAGTACCATTCATCAAAAATTCAGATATTAAAAAAACCATAGAATTAATAAAAAAGAAAAAATGTGATGCAGTTTATGGAGTTTACCGTCAACATCTTAATCCATATTTCAATATGATGGAAAAAAATGAGGATGGATACTTACGCCTCAGTAAAAAACTAAAAGAAAGACCAAAAAGTAGACAAAAGGCACCAATAGTTTTTCAATTGAATGGATTATTCACTTTTGATGCAAAAAAGTTTTTGAAATTTGGTGATCCTATAATGCCAAAAGCTTTACCATATGAAATTTCTTCTGAATCTGGCTTAATGATAGATACAGAGATTGAATTTAAAATGGCTGAAGTACTTTTCAAATTAGAATATGGAAAGTAATAATAAAAATTAGGAAATTATTTTAATTAATTTTTTTTCTTTGGAAGACTTTATAGTATTTAATGCAATGTTTAATGTTTCAATACCTTGATTTAAATTGTTAATTGATTTTTCTTTCTTATCTATACAATTAAGAAAATGAGAAAGTTCATCAATATATTGTTTATTTTTATTATAATTTTTTATTTTTAATTTTGTAACCCATTTTTTCTTTTTTATATCAAAAATTTTAACTTCATTATTTGTTGAATCCCAATAAATTGTTCCTTTAGTACCTATAATTTTACAGGAACGAAATTCTGGTCTTTGAAAATAATCTAAATGAACTTCACCTATGATATTGTTTTTAAATTTTAGAAGTATAGCCGATAGATCGCTTGATTTAATTTTTAAATCACTAAACTTTCCTGTCATTGAAAAAACTTCCTTAATTTCACCAAAAAACCAATAAAGATAATCAAGTTCATGGATACAAGTTAACACTACACCTCCACCTAAATCATCTCTTGCTGCATAACTCTTAGAATAATTTTCATAAGGATGCCAATCTGGTAAATATGTACCACATTCAGATTTTACTGAAATAATTTTTCCTATTGTTTTTTGTTCAAGTAATGACTTAATTTTTTTTATACAATCATGAAATCTTAAATTACATCCCATTAAGGTTACAAGTTTTTCTTTTTGTACTACATTTAGTAATTTTTCAGTATTTTTCAATGAATTTGAAAGTGGTTTTTCAATAAAAATATGGCAACCTGCATTTGCAAGTAACATAGATGTTTGAATGTGTTGATTAGATACATTTGTTACAAATCCAATTGTGGGATTATGTAATAATCCTTCTTGAATTGTCTTTACAAAACTACATCTATTGTTTTTAATTAATTTAGGTTTTGGTTGTGTAGTACAAATAATAATATCATAATCAGAAATAGAAAGTAAATTTTTAATATGTCTCTTACCTATGGAACCGTATCCAATTACTAATGCATTCAATTTAAAAAAAACTCCATTATCAAGTTAATCAACATTAATTATGGTATTTTAAAACTTTTCAAGAAATTTTGTTAAATTTGTTGATGCATCACCTTGATTTGTAAAATATTTGTCTAAGAAGTTTTTTGAATTTTTCAAAATATCAGTTTTAAATGATTTATCATTAAGAATTCTGTGAATTGTAGGTTCAATATCTTCAATTTTAGAAATGGATACTAAACCATGTTTTTTAGCAATTTCACTTTCTTCTGCCCATTTATCAGTTTGAAGAGATATTGTGGGTTTGTTTAAGATCATAGATTCAAGAGCTATTGTAGAATTTTTAAAAGTGATCAATATCTCACACGAATTAATTAACTCAACTAGATCGGTATCAAGTACAATTTCTATTTGTGGATCAATATCTTTGATTAAATCAATAATATTATTAACAAAATCTGGTTGTGGATGAGGTTTGATTACAAGTTTTTTATCTTTTAGATTTTTTACAACACGACATACTTCTTGTACAAAATTATTAAACTTGAGATAATCATTGGTCGTAGATGTTTCTGCAAAAAATTCACTTATTCCAGTAGTAGCTAGTAATATCATTCCTTTATTACTAATTTTTTTTGCTTGAAAAAATTTGTCGTGTCGTGGACTACCTAGAGATTCTATATCATTTGGATTATGCCTATATTGTATGGCATAGTTCTTGGTAGTTTCTCCCCAAACTACTTGTTTATCACTAATTAAAGGACCAGAAAAAAATGAAAAGAATTTTCCTGCATTATCCCAAATTTCACCATTTGGAGACATAGCGTGTTGAAGTAAAACTGATTTTATCCCTAAATTTTTTGCTACATGAATTACTTCTTTTTCTTGTGGAGCAGTTTCGGCCCATTCCAATATTACAGAGATATCATATTTTGTAAATACTTGATTTAATGACATTAATCTCTCAATAGAATCATAAAATCTTGAATTACATATTTTTGTAAAATGATCTTTGATCGAATTCCAAATACTGTAATTTTCAATCATGAATATTTCTTCAAAAATAAAATTAAGATTCCACATTTTCTCAAGTTCATTTCTTTTCTGTTGTAAATTTTGATTCATTTTATTTTCAATTTTTTTACTAAAATCATTTAAATTAATAATATTATTTCCTAATTTACGCATGATATTGAAAGACTGTATATTCCATATTGCGGGTCTACGTTGATTTAGAAGCAGAATATTCTTATTTGAATTGGATAGTTCTTTTAATAATAAATCATATTGTATAGAATTAAAATCTAGTAAAAGAATGGATTTTTTTTCGGGATCAAAATTTTTGTGTAGTTTTAAAAATTGTGTAGTAATTTTTTCAACAAAATTTTTGATTTTCTTATAATTATACTTTGAAATTGTGATAGATAATGGGAAAAAACCCATATTGTATTTTATATTTATTTTATCAAAATATGTTGATGTGTGTTTTATTTCATGAATTTTATTATAATTTATTTTTTTCTTATTACAGATCTGTTGTGTTAAATCACTAAAATCAGTTAAATCTACTAAAGTAATTGGTTTTTCATTTTCAATTATTCTTATTATTGAAAGTGCAATTTTGTAAACTTTGGAAAAATAATCAAATAATTCCATTTCAATTAAACTTGCTAAATTAATTCCATCAAACATCAAGAAATTTTTAAAATTTTTGTTAAGATACCAATTAGATGCAATATCTATTGTTTGTGTATCAATAATTTTTTTGTCAATACTAGTAAGGTAATTATCACCTATTTCATGTTCAATAGAATTTTTGAATAATTTATTATGAGTAAAATAATTTAATGAGAAAATTTTAGAATTAGGATACTGTAAACTTATTTTCTTTAATTGTGAAACATCATCAATATCATTTACAATAATTATTGTTTTATTCAATTTAATGCGGATTTATTTTTTCCCAATCATAATCATTAAAGGAAACATTGATCATTTCATTATCATTTGGTTTCCATGCCAAATCAGCTAAAGTAAGTACTCTTGATGTGTCATCAGATAAATTAATGTGAGCAGATGGAACATTCTTGGGTACAAAGATTAGTACAGGTTCTTCTGCACTAGATTCTATTTCTTTATAATTTCCTTTTTTGTCTTTAATTACAAAAACTACCTTACCATGAATACAAACAAAATAACTATTTCTTTTAGTATGGAGATGAGGACCTTTTATTTCCCCTGCATTAACAGAGCTGACATAAACCATTTTTGGTTCATATTTTATCAAATTATCCCAATCACGCCAAACAACAGCTAATGATCCGTTAATGTTAGAACCAGATGTATTTTTTGTATCATGCTTTTCCAGTCTTATTATTGAAAAATCTTCAGGCAATAAATTTTCTAAATATGGGAGAAATAAAAGTTATCTAATTAGGTTCAATCAATATTTAGAATAACAACATATTTTATCAACTGATATATCGTAAATTCCAATGAAAGTATTAGTTACAGGTGGTTTAGGTTTTATTGGAACAAACTTTATCATTCATGTTCTAAAGAATTATGAGCATTATAATATTGTCAATTTAGATGATGAACTAGTTGGTTCAAATCATAAAAGTTTATCAGATTTTGAAAATTCAAATAATTATAAATTTGTAAAAGGAAATATCACAGATCATGTATTAATGGAAAAATTGATTAGTGAATCTGATGTAATTATTAATTTTGCAGCTGAATCACATGTAGATAGAAGTATATTGAATGCTAAACCATTTATAGATTCTAACATTATTGGGGTTTTTACAATATTAGAAATATTAAAAAATCAGAAAAAGAGATTGGTTCATATTTCAACTGATGAAGTTTTTGGAAGTTTAGAAACAGAAAGTGCAGATGAAAATTTTAGATTCAATCCTTCAAGTCCATATTCTGCATCAAAAGCTGCTTCAGAATTATTAATAAATTCGTATGTGACTACCTATGGTATTGATGCTGTTGTAACAAGATGTACAAACAATTATGGACCACGGCAATTTTTGGAAAAATTAATTCCAAAAGCAATAATTTTAGCTGCTCATGACATCCCAATTCCAGTTTATAATGGTGGTAAAGGTATTCGTGATTGGATTTTTGTAGATGATCATTGTAATGCAATTATGAAAGTTTTACATCAAGGTAAAAAAGGGGAATCATATAATATTTCAGCATCAAATGAAATAGATGTATTAACTATTATTAAGAAAATTCTTTCTATAATGAAAAAAGATCCTACAAATTACGAATTAACAGAAGATAGACCAGGGCACGATTTTAGATATAGTCTTGATTCATCCAAGATTCGAAATGAATTGGATTGGAGTCCTAAAGTTAGTTTTGAAGAGGGATTACAAACTACAATTGAATGGTATTTAAAAAATCAGGAATGGTGGAAGGATATTACAGACATTAAAACACTAAACAAAATTCAATGGAAAAGCTAAATTGAATATTATACTCAAATACATAGGAAAATGGATATGAAGGGGATTTTATTACATGGGGGTCATGGAACCAGGTTAAGACCACTAACCCATACAGGTCCAAAACAACTACTTCCTATTGCTAATAAACCAATGTCAGAATATTGTATTGAAAGTATGAAAGAGTCAGATGTAACTGATATTGCAATAATAATTGGAGGATTAGGATCTAATAAAGTAATAGAGTATTATGGTGATGGGAAGAAATTTGGAGTCAATATTACATATATCAAACAAGATCAGCCCAAAGGGATATCTCATGCTATAAGATTATGTAAGGATTTCATAAAAGATGAAAAATTTTTAGTTTTTTTGGGAGATAATATAATTCAAAAATCAATAAGTGGCTATGTTAAAGAATTTAAAAATTCAAATTATGATGCAACTATTTTGTTATGCGAAGTTGATAATCCATCAAGATTTGGTATTGCAGATATACAAAATAAAAAAATTGTGAAAATCATTGAAAAACCCAAAGTTCCACCTACCAATCTAGCAGTTATTGGAATCTATTTACTTTCACCCAAGATTTTTGATATCATAGATAATCTTAAACCATCTTGGAGAAATGAATTAGAAATAACAGATGCTTTAGATATCCTTCTTCAAAATAACAACTCAATTAATCATCATACAATTACATCTAATTGGAAAGATACAGGTACTCCTGAAGATATTATCAATGCAAATGGGAATATTCTTGAAAAAATGACACCATATAATTTTGGAAAGTGTGAAGAAGGAAGTGAAATTGAAGGAAGTGTAATGATTGGAAAAAATGTTTTGATTAAAAAAGGTGCAAAGATTATTGGGCCTGTGATTATAGGAAATGATACTGTTGTTGAAGAAGGTTCATTTATTGGACCAAATACAAGTATAGGTAATAATTCAAAACTATCAAAGTGTAATATTAAAAATTCCATTGTAATGTCTGATTGTGTGATTTCAAGTAAATTGAAGATAAGGGATAGTATAATTTCATCAAATGCAACTATTACGGAATCCAATGAGGAAGAAAAAATATTTCTCTTAGGAGAAGGAACAAAAATTAAAATTTAATTATTTATGTAAAATGATGAGAGAAAAATATGCAAACCAATTCTTTAGTTAGTATCATTATTCTAAATTATAACGCAGGGGAGTTATTGTTAAACTGTGTAGAATCGGTATTAAAAACAAATTATGATAATTTTGAAGTAATTGTAGTAGATAACGTTTCTAATGATAATAGTCATAAAAAATGTAAAGAGAGATTTGAAAAAATAATTTTAATAGAAAATAAGAAAAACTACGGATATTGTGAGGGTAATAATATAGGGATTAGAAATGCAAATGGAGAATTCATTATAATTCTCAATCCAGATACAATTGTAGAAGAAAAATGGATAGAGAATTTACTTGATGCACATAATCAAAATGGGGATGGATTGTATCAACCAAAAATTCTCTCCTTAGATGATAAAAAAATTATTCAAAGTACTGGAAATATGATCCAAATGTTTGGATTTGGATTTGCACGAGAAAAAGGGGAAGAGGACAATAATATTTACCATGAAATTGAAAATATTGGTTATGCATCTGGAACATGTTTATTTGCATCATCTAAAGTTTTTAAAAAAATAGGATTGTTAGATTCTTTCATATTTTTGTATCATGATGATTTAGATTTAGGATGGCGTGCAGCCCAGATAGGAATTAAATCATATTTTGTACCTAAATCTGTAATTTATCATGCTGAAAGTTATTCTTTAAAATGGAGTGAAAAGAAATTTTTTTGGTTAGAACGAAATAGAAAATATTGTTTGTTAACTCATTATTCAAAACAAACTCAAAAAAAGATGTTTTTTTCATTAATGATGGTAGACATACTAGTTTGGGTTTTTTATATTGGTAAAGGGTTTATCAGAGCAAAAATCAAAGCAGAAATAGAAATTAGAAAAAATAAAAAAATAATTGAAAAAAAATATGAAGAACTTGAAAATAAAAAAATTGTATCAGATGAAGATTTGATTAGATTATTTCCAAATAGTATTTTTGTTCCAAAAAATGTTTCAGGTAGTATTATGAGTAAATTTTTTAATTTAATTCTAACAAAATTAAGTAAAAATACAAAAAAAGCGTTATTAAAAAATAATTAAAGTTTTTCAGATATCACTACTGCAACAGCCATTTTTTGATCATGACTAAGTGATACAAGAAAATCATATTTGTTATCAATTTTAGGTATTCTAAGTGAAGGTTTACTATTTTTATGAAATGTTTCAATATCAATCACATGTACTTTTTCATCAATAGATTTGATAGCAGCTTCTTTAATTGCAAATTTTCCAGCAAATCGCTCATAAGGATTTTTAAATTTTAAGCAATAATCTATTTCAGATTGTAGAAATATTTTTTTATAAAATTCTGATTTTTCAGAAAAAGAAATGCATTCAAATTTTGTGATATCAGCAATATCAATTCCTATTCCAAATTTTTCAATCATGATAATAAAATTAAATGGGTTATTTCCGTATAATGATTTTCCCTAAACCATCAATTATACATAATCCATGTTGATTTGTAATTTGAGTTTTCAAAGTGATCATTTGTAATGCTGTGCTTTTCTCGATAACTTCGCCCTCTATAATCACTTTATCATCAATATAACAAGGAGACTGAAAATTCAAAGATTGTGAAAAATATAGTGAGTTCTTTCCAGGAAGAAACATGCCTACTAATTGAGAAAATAATGAAGATAGTAGCATTCCATGGCAAACTCGCTTACCAAAACTTGTTTTTTTTGCATATTCTTCATCCATATGAAGTGGGTTAAAATCACCTGAGAGTTGAGCAAAGTTTTCCATCATTTCTGTGGTAATTATTTTGTCAAAAGAAGCTTTTTCGCCAATTTGAATTTCATCAAAGGATAAATTTTTGGATTCAATCAAATGATACACCATGATTTTTTAAATGTCGTTTAATGTCTGCAACATTTTTGACATCCATTGCCTCATCAATAGAAAATTTAACATCAAAAGTAGTTTCTAATTCATTTAACATAACATATCCAATAAATGAAGTCCAAGTAGAAGTAGTTTGATGACTAATATCATCATTTATTTCATGTAGAGGGATTTTTAGAATTTTTGAGATCAGTGTATATAATTTTTCAGACATTATTTCTCCTCAACATTTACAAAAGAAGGAGCATTAAATGGTTTTTCAAGAGAATAGACCCACAGATCATTTTCTTGTTTAAAACCACAAGAGGGTAAAAAGTCTTGGATAGGGGAATTTTTTTGTGTCGGAATAAATTGTGCTTTGATTTTTTTTACTCCATCTTTTTTAGCATTTTCAAAAATTGAATTTAACATAACTTTTTCAACTTCTCTTCCCATAACCCTACAACTTAAAAGAAAAGTATCCAAAAACCATTCCTCAGGATTATTTTTGTTCACTACAAATACACCAGTAATTCCATGATCTCCAAATTTGTCACTTACTTGAGCAGAACCAACTAATATTTTTTCATCAGAAGAAAATTTTGAAATATCCTCTTCCTGATATCGTTTTGTAGTTAAATTGAATTGATTTGTTTTTAAAGTAAGTTGAGAAATTCTAGGAATTGTAAAAGTGTCGGCTTTTTTTATAACAACATGTAAATCTAAAGTTTTTAAATAATCTATTAAATTAGTACTTGATTTTTCAAAATCAATTCTTTTTCTTTGTTGAGAATACATTTGTTTTCGTTTTGTATCTTCATCTGTTATGTGAAAAGAGCTAAAATCATTTAAAGACAATAGAAGTTTAGAATATTCAGAAGGATCATTAGATAATTCAGGCACAGATACTTGAGGCAATTCAGATCTTACATAATTACGATTTACAGGGTCATCATCAAAAAATATCAAACTATCAAGACCGATATTCAATTGTTTTGCAATCTCACACAGGTTTTGAACCTTATCACCCCAATTAATTACAATACAAGCAAAATCATCTTCTCTTAAAACCATATACGGATGCTCATTAATGACTTTCATTGCATCATTTAGATTATTTTTACTATTAATAGCTAAAATGATCCCACTTTGAGATAGAGATTTCAAATGTTTTTGAAATTCTAAAAATACATTTCCAGGTGGTTGTGGTCCCAAAGTAATTCCATCAAATCCATCTTCACCAACTATACCACCCCAAAGGGTATTATCAAGATCTAACACAATACATTTTTTGGAAATTCCAAAATATGCAACAATGTAAGATAATAATGATTCTCCCAATAATGGTAAATAATCAAAAGTAATTTTTATATCACCAAAAAAATAATTCTGGTAATTAAAAATATTATCTTCCCCATATTTTGATACAAATCTATCAAAATCAAACACAAATACTGAATTGATTTTTCGTATGTTTTCTTTAATTTTTTTATTAAAATCTAAAACCATATCATATAACCCAAATTCAGAATTTGTTTCAGCAATACCATATGGTGAATAAGCTGGAATAGGTGCATTAGATATTATTAATTTAGATGAAGAGTTTTTGGTAAATTGATTTACTAAATTTTGTAAATCATCAATCTTTTGTTGAATAAAATCTTGTTTTTGTTTTTTTGATATAGAATATGGATAAAAAAATAGATCTTCTAAGATACTTCTAGTATCTAAAATCAAGAAAGTTATATCAGGATCAAATTTATACAATGAGCTATCTGTATCAATAATTTCTTGATGGTATTGATTATAATTTCCTACGTAAGTTTGACAAAAAATTTGTTTTTCATGGCATTTTATTTTTAATACTTCAGCCAATCCATTAATTGTAAAACTAGATAAAATTGCAATCTTTATTTTCTTTTCATGATTGACAAATTCAAGTTCTTCTGAAAATGTAATATATTCAGATAGTGGTTTTTCCATACATAAAATCAGAAATGATGATACAATAAATATTTCGTAGAAAAGTAGACTAGCTTAAAAAGAAAAATATCACCGAAACTTTAAAGATTCATCTTCTGTAGGGTGTTGCATAATGGATGACAAAGATGTTTTTGAAGAAAATGAATCAGAATTAATGCAATATTACGGATTATCTGGAAAAAGTGGAAAAATTAGTTTTAAGCTTAAAATGCTAAAAACATGGTTTTATCATAAATTAGCATATTCATCCCCGAGATCAAATTTTGTAGTCAATATGCAACGTGCCAGAGGAGTTAAAATTGGGGAAAATTGTCACATTTCTCCTTATGTATTATTGGACATAGTATATCCAAAATTAATTAAAATTGGAAATAATGTTACTATTGGTTCAAATGTAATGATTTTTGCACATGTGAATCCTACAGCAAATTTATTCTTAAAAAAAACAAAGTATCCAAGAAAAATTGCCAAAGTAACGATAAAAGATGGAGCTGTAATTAATCCAGGAAGTATCATCATTGCAGGGGTAACTATTGGAAAAAATTCAATTGTTTCAATTGGATGTGGAGTTTTTGAAGATGTTCCAGATTCATGTGTTGTAATGGGAAATCCAGCAAGAGTGATAAAAAAAATTGAATAAAAGATGATTTGTAAAATAGGTAATGTGTAAATTAAAATGAATATTTTAGGAATAGATTTTGAAGAATGGTATCATCCTCAATTGATTCAAAAATATCTAACAAATGAAGATAAAGAACTTAAAATAACAAATGGATTAGATGAAATTCTTGATTGGTTAAGAAGAAATGAAACATATGCAACATTTTTTATTGTAGGCGATATTTTAGAAAAAAAACCAGACATATTAGATAAAATTAATTCTCAAGGTCATGAAATTGGATTCCATACAATGTTTCACAATAGATTAGATGATGAAAATTATAATAAAGAAAAATTTAGAGATGAAATAAAAAAATTTAATGAATTAACAAATAATCATTCAAAAGGATTTCGTGCTCCAACTTTTTCACTAAATGAAAAATCTTCTTGGGTTATTGATGTATTAGAAGAATTGGGATATGAATATGATAGTAGTATTGTGCCTGTTAAAACTAGAATGTATGGATTAGAGAATGCAGAAGAAAAACCATATTTTATTTCTAGTAATAATTTAAAAGAAAATAGTCCCAATGGAAAAATAAAGGAATTTCCTTTGCTAGTCACCAAATTCTTGGGTAAAAAAATCCCAGCAGCAGGGGGATTCTATGTTAGAACATTACCTACAAAAATTATTAAAAATGCCATAAAAAAATATGAAAAAAAGGAAATACCTGCAACTTTTTACATTCATTCATGGGAATTAACTCCACAACATATGCCCAAAATATCAATGTCCAAAATAGATTCTTTCATAACATATCATAATTTAGAAAAATCAATGAAAAAAATGGATACAATATTAAAAGAGTTCAAGTTTACTTCGTTTGAAAAATATTTAAAAAATAATTAATTTGGATATCTAATTTGAAAATATTTCAAAGTTTCTTTAATTCCTTCTTTTACTGAAGTAGAGGGTTTCCAACCAAGACTTTTTAGTTTCGAGTTATCAACAACAAAATTTCCAACATCAACTTTTTTTGTGTACTTTGGTGAGGGAACATATTTTATTTTTGTTTTCGTTAATTCTTCAAGATATTTTCCAAATTGATGAAACCAAGTTTTTTTACTAGATGATATCCAATAAAGATTTCCAGGTTTACCTTTTTTTATGATTATAGAAATTGCAGATACTACATCAGAAACAAATATCAAATCACGGAAAAACTTTCCATTGTCATAAATGGTGATTTTTTCACCTTTGAATGCTTGATGGATCAAAAAATTAACTGCATTTTTTTTAGGAATAATTTGCTCTCTTGGTCCAAATGAATTTGTTATTCTAAATGTTACAGTATCAAGTCCATAAAGACTGTGATAAATTTCACAAAAATGTTCACTGCTTAGTCTATTAACTCCATATAGAGTTGTAGGATGACTAGAAGTATTCTCGTTTACAGGTAATTTTGTAGGACGTCCAACAACAATAAAAGTAGAACCTAAAACAAATTTGCATTTAAAATTAAGTTGTCTAATTTTTTCAAGAATAAATAATGTAGATTTTGAATTAACATCTACATCGTATAATGGATTTTCAAAAGATCTAGAATGAGAAGTTTCTCCTGCTAGATGAATAATTACATCAGGTTTATGTTTCTGTAAAATTTTTCCTAATTTTTGAAAATCAGTAATATCTGCATTTTCTACCTTTATTTTATTTTTTAAGTGTGAAAGATTCTCATTTTTTTTATTTCTTGATAAAACGATAATTTGATGTCTATTTTTTAATAATAAATCACATAAATGACTACCAATAAATCCGGCACCACCTGTAATCATGATTTTCATTTCTTATTTTGCTTTAGTCAATGTAAATAAACCATTTCAATTTAGCATATATTCCCAAACATTTTTCTTAAAACAGGAAGAGATTTAGAAATATGAGGATAGTTTTTGATTTAGATGGAGTGATTTGCGAATTAAAAAAGCCAAGTGAATCATATGGAGAAGTCAAGCCCAAATTGGATGTTATAAAACTTGTAAACCAATTACATAGTAATGGAGATTACATTATTATCCATACAGGAAGACATATGCGCACATGTAATGGCAAAGTTGATGAAGTAATAAAAAAAGTTGGAAAGATTACTGAAGATTGGTTAAAAAAATGGAATGTAAAATATGATGAATTAATTTTTGGAAAACCATATGCAGATATGTACATAGATGATTTAGGTTTAACATTTGAGTCATCAGAAAAAATTACAGAAAAAATTGATTTTATTAAACCAAATTTTATCATACCAATGGGAGGAGAAGGGAAAAGATTCAGAGATTCTAAATTTAAAAAACCAAAATTTATGATAAAAACAAAAAATAAGACATTATTAGAATGGGCAATTCAAAGTTTACCATTGGATTTTTCACACAAAATATTTTTTATAATTAGAAATGAAGATGAACAAAATTTTGGCGTAAAAGAATTTATTAAAAAAATAATGATAGAAAAATATGCCAATAAAAAATTTGAGGTGCAAGTATTAGAGAAAAATACTAGAGGTCAAGCAGAAACTGTTTTGAGTTGTAAAAAAGAAATTGACAATAATAGGCCATTAGTAATTTTCAATAACGATACATATTTCAAATCAACTAGATTAAAATCACGGTTATTGTCAATGAAGAATCAAAATATTGATGGTATTTTGGGAATTTTTAATGCTAATGATCCAAAATACAGTTTTGTAGAAATTGATAATGAATGTATGGTTGTTAGAACAAAAGAAAAAGAAGTAATTTCAAATTTTGCATCCACAGGTCTATATGTTTTTTCTAAAGGAAGTGATTTTGTAAAATCAGCAGAGTATGCAATTGAGAAAAATATTTTATCAAAAAATGAATTTTATATTTCTGAATTATATAATTTCTTAATAAAAAATGGGAAAAAATTTACAATAGATTTTGCAGATGAATTTATTGCTTTAGGAACGCCTGAAGATATTAAAAAATTTGAGGCTTAAAAATTGGATAAAAATAAAGACAATACAAGAGTTTTGATTCTATCTGCTGGAAAAATTCCAATAGAAATGCAGAAATTTTTTGGGAAAATTTGTTCAGGTTTAATTCCCATCAATGGGAAACCTATCATTTTCAATACAATTGATAATCTAATTGATCATGGATATGAAAAAATTACTATCACGGTAGGATATAATAAAAAACATTTAATGAAAATTATAGATAGTTACTATCAAAATAAAATAAAGATTGATTATGTTGAGGGGGATTGGAAAAAGTCTCCAGGGAATTCAATCATAAAATCATTGAAGAAAATTAAAGAAAGTAAATTATTAGTAATTCTAGGTGATACAGTAATTAATAATGAATATTTTAAATTTCTAAATAAACAAAAAGATTTTGTTATAGCTTCAAAAAATTTTTCAGATTCTAGTAAATGGTGTGTAGTTGAA